>ENA-OQAA01000130-OQAA01000130.1-human-gut-metagenome-genome-assembly--contig:-NODE-130-length-54369-cov-4.221544_pt1 | contig 54369 bp, 54 predicted proteins | sample MGYA00242489_ERZ504515 | MGnify/ENA primary metagenome ERZ504515 (study PRJEB26092, sample SAMD00036237) | human gut metagenome | host: Homo sapiens | study: EMG produced TPA metagenomics assembly of... | reverse complement strand
ATCGGAATGAGTGGATCTGTGCCGATCCGTATGTACAGCGGGATTCATGCCGATGATCCGTTTGATGCATTTACCAGACCGACCAGCAACCGTTCGGTATATGATTTCATCCAGATGATGTTACAGATCGAGGGAACAAAGTGGGCCGAAAAAAGTGCCGACAGACCTGCCAATCTATAATATTGCGGGAGATCAGGATCCGGTAGGTGAGTATGGTGTCGGTGTATATCAGGTAAGTAACTGGCTGGTACAGACCGGACATAACGTAACGACGAAGCTGTACTCGGGATACCGCCACGAGATACATAATTATGCTGAGATTAAGAACGAAGTTGAAGCGGGTATTATTGCATTCATGGACAAGGCATTATAAAAATGTATTAGGTGCCGGAGGGATTATAATTTAAAAAACATAGAGATAAAGGCATAAAAAGTACAATAGCATTTTTGATTTTCAGGGACTCCGGTTTTACTAAAACCGGAGTCCTTTTTGAAGAAGTTCATCGAAAGAGCAAGGTTTTCCCCACAGATATCCCTGACTATAATCAGGATCCATCAGCCGGATCTTTTCCCATTCATCCTCAGTCTCCACACCTTCTATGCAGATTTTTATGTTCAGACGGTGTATCATAGTGCAGAATCGTTTTAAAAGATCATATTCCTTTGCATCTTTTATAGCTTTTGCGGTAAAGGAACGGTCAATTTTAATGATATCCGGACGAAGTTCATTGAGATAATGGAAGTTCGAATAACCGGTTCCGAAATCATCCAGTGCAAGCCGTATGCCGGCTTTTCTTAATTCCTTCAGGAAATGCCGTGCATTGGAATTGTCTTCCAGCAAAGCACTTTCTGTTAATTCCACGATCAATGCTTCCGGAGGAGTTTGGCATTTTCAAGTTCAGCAGAGATATCCTGTATCACATCAGACTTTTCAATCTGTATCTGTGAGATATTGATGCTGACCTGGAAGTCCGGAATTGTTTCACGGATCTTTTTACATGCCTGTAGAGCTTCCCTTATGATCCAGCGGCCGGCCGGAATGATGAGTCCGCTTTCTTCCAGGATAGGGATAAATTCTGCCGGTGAGATAGTTCCGAACTGTCCGGAAGAAAAACGCATCAAGGTTTCCGCACCAAAAGGCTGTCTGCAGCCTGCTTTCACCAATGGCTGTAAGGCAACAGAGAATCCACGGAAGTCATGTATGACTGCCGCATGAAGGACATCGCTGATATCTTTCAGATGTAAGAACCGTTGATAGTCCTGTTCATTGAAAATGTAATAACGGTTTCTTCCCCGTTTTTTAGCTGTGTTCAATGAAAAATCTGTCCGCTTCATCATTTCATCATATTCGCTTTCCAGAAGATTATAAAATGGGAGAATCCCGCCGGAAATCGTAAAGATTGCCGTATAATGATTCTTTTTAATAAACTGGTTGATGTTTTCCCTGATTTTATTGTAAAGGTGTACTGCTGTCTGCTTATCGTCAGAAGTAACATCCACGATGATAAATTCATCAGAGGATAATTTGTATACCTGCTGTTCCCCTGAAATACAGTGCGAAATACACTCTGCAGTTTTCCGGAGAATATAATCACCATAATCCCATCCGAATTTTTCATTGATCGATTTGAAATTATCGATACCAAGGCGTAACAGAAATCCATTTTCCAGAGGAGTCTCCTGGGTCTTCAGGTATTCAATCAGACCATTCTCGCCGAAAAGTCCACTGACATTATCTGCTTTCTGTTTTTTGCCGATCTCATTAATACATCCAACCACGTAGAGAGGCTTCTGATGATCATCCCGTACAAGATATCCGCGGCAGTTGATCCAGACCGGATTCCTGTTCAGATCCAGCCAGCGGTATTCCATATTATGGATACAACGGTTGGTAGTAAGCAGATCACGGAATTCGTCGGTCAGCAGCGGATAATCCTCGGCGTATACAAAGTCCCGGTGTGTTTCCATAACATTGTAAAAAGCATTTTGAGGAACGCAGAAACGTTCCAGTGACTGTGGCGCAATATAGTAAAAGTCGGTCCGGAAATCAATAAAGTACAGATAGTCATCGGTACTTGGACTGAGCAGGTCAATGATCCCGCATAATTCCGTCGGTGAAATATGCTGATATTTTTTCTCCTGCGTGATCAGTTCATCCGTGATTCCTTGTGCACGAGATTGCTTTCCGGAAGAAAGCATCGGATGAGAAGAAGCGGAATGTGATATTTTTTTTCTTCGTTTTTCACGGTAAAGCATAGTATCACTGCGTCTTACGATATCTTTAAAATCCATATCGGTGTCAGGCTGATAATAGGCATATCCGGAGGAAACGCTGAGAGAATAGGAAAGATCCTGATCCTTTTCATTTAGAAGCAGCTCCAGTTTATGGAGCTTATCGGCAATCAGTGCTTTTTCATCTTTATGGAAAATGTAGGCAAATTCGTCTCCACCGATCCGGAAACAATTCTGTTCCGATTGAAAAGCCTGGCGGATACACTGATAGCAAAGCTTTAAGGCTTCATCTCCCTTTTCGTGGCCAAAGTTATCATTAATTTCCTTCAGATTATCAAGGTCTAATAAGACAACTCCGGTTGTATGTAATTCCAGCTCCTGTTCATCTAGATAACGGATCATATTTTCGTAGGCATTCCGGTTCATGGCTTCGGTGAGCATATCTATATTAGCCAGTTTCTGGAAGTAGATCAGTTTTTGCTTCTGGATACACTGCTCATAATATTGCGATACCTGGATCCAGATCAGCATAAGGATAAACAGCAGAGTGCCAAGCGGAAGAAATACAGATGTCTGCTGGAATTTGCGGATATAATAAATCAATAGTTCCGATAAGGCAAAACACATAATGAGGTACATTGGATATCTGAACTTTCTGGCAAGTTCGTTTCCAAGCTGTTTTGCCTCGTAATGGATCAGCCCGATCGTATATGCTGTATTCACTAACATGATCAGATGCGTGATCGGAAGAATCTGGAAGATATCGACAATTCCCATACACTGAAGAAGGACGGCTGCGCCCATATTGATCAGATAAGAAACAGACAGGAACAGGGCAGCTTTTTTGAATTTACTTTTGCAAATATCATACAAAAGGAAATTAAACGGTACAGGAAAGAGATAAAAGGTAAAGAAGTCAATAAAATACAGTGTTCTTCCATCCGGGACTAAAAACTGCAGGAAACCGCATTGATTCAGGGACCATAAGGCAATCAGCAGAGAGAAGATTCCAAGATTCAGGAATATTTTAGATGTTTCTTCGGAAAAATCCTCCTGTTTCTTACGAATCACTGCAATATACAATACCAGAGAGAGAAATCCCAAAAATAAAACACCGCAACTGAGGATCAGTATTCCTAGACTCTGGCTGAGAATCTTCAGAATACAATCGCCCCTCGTACCCAGAAAAAGATGCACCGGGTTCCCGTAATAACCCTGATATACAGGAATGATTTTGACGGTCAGTTTCTTGGTGTCACTGTTTGCCGGAATGTCTACAATATGCCAGCAGGAGCCGGGTGATTTCATGAATTTGGGTGTGTGTTTTCATTTCCGTATTGATAAATAAGTTTCCCATCAAGCCAGACTTCTGCATTGGTATGAGTAGTCTGGAAAAGAATCGCTTTTTGCGTGTGGAATTCATCGGACAGGATCACAGATTCTGTTTTCGCACCGTCAGTTTTAAAACTTGTTGTTTTCAGTGAGGTGGTGTTATCAAAAGGCAGTTCGTTCCGAACAGTATCCTGTCTGAATATCCAGATGGAAAAGATAACGGCAAATAAGACAGATGCGATCAACGAGAGCCATATTTTTTTCTCTATTTTCATAATTTGATTTCCTTTAGATTCTACGTATTCTCAGGTGACAATAATCTATACGTATAGAATAACAAAATTGGCAGATGAAATCAATGTGAAAAGGAGTCTGCTATTTCCAAACTTTTGCTTTACAAATGATATATAAAGTATTATGATAAAAAAAAAAATCTTCAGGGCAGGGTGTGATTCCCTACCGGCGGTAAAGCCCGCGGGCCGAGAGGCATGATCCGGTGTGATTCCGGAGCCGACAGTATAGTCTGGATGAAAGAAGATGATGGTACAGTTATTTTAATAGATGAATGTAGTGTCAGAGCTCTGAGATGGTGATCCATTTCAGAGCTTTTTTGATTAACAGATCATTTGTCAGTTATATGTAACAGATCATTTCCCCTGTAGGTATCCTGCAGGGGTTTTTGTATAACTAAGAAAGAAGGAAGAAAAATGACGGATCAGGAATACATGCTCCGGGCAATCCAGCTTGCAAAAAAGGGAGAAGGATGGACGAATCCGAATCCGATGGTAGGTGCGGTGATCGTAAAAGATGGCCGGATCATCGGAGAAGGTTATCATAAAAAATGCGGAGAACTTCATGCAGAGCGCAATGCAATCGCATCGCTTACAGAATCGGCAGAGGGTGCGACAATCTATGTTACGCTGGAACCATGCTGTCATTATGGCAAGACACCGCCGTGTACGGAAGCGATTATAGAACAGAAGATTAAAAAAGTGGTGATTGGTTCCAGGGATCCGAATCCAAAGGTGGCAGGAAAAGGTGCACAGATATTGCGTGAATCGGGAATTACAGTAGTTCAGGATTTTATGCGGGAAGAATGTGACCGTCTGAACCCGGTGTTTTTCCATTATATTACGACGAAGACACCGTATGTAGTGATGAAATATGCCATGACACTGGATGGGAAAATTGCGACAAAGACGGGTGCATCGAAGTGGATCACAGGAGAACCGGCCCGACAGGAAGTGCAGCATATGCGGCACCGGTATATGGGTATTATGGCCGGTATCGGGACTGTACTTGCGGATGATCCGATGTTGAATGTCCGGGTAGAAGGATGGAAAAGTCCGGTCAGAATAGTATGCGACAGCAGTCTTAGGATACCGCTTGACAGCCAGATTGTAAGAAGTGCAAAAGAGTACCGGACAATCGTGGCTTATGCAGGACGGGAAGAGAACGAAGAAATAACAGAAAAAATAGAACGGTTACATGCGAAGGGCGTGGATACTGTCTGCTGTCCGGATGAAAAAGGTCAGATAGACCTTAAAAAGCTGATGACATATCTTGGAAATGAGGGCATTGACAGCATTCTGCTGGAAGGCGGGGGCACGCTGAACGACAGTGCACTGCGGGCAGGAATTGTAAAAGAGGTACACTGTTTTATCGCACCAAAATTATTTGGCGGAAAGAATAGTAAGACACCGGTGCAAGGAATCGGCATCGGACTTCCATCAGAAGCATTGAAACTGAAATGTACGGATATCTGCCGGATCGGTGAAGACATCAGGATAATCTGTCAGGTATGTGAAAAAGAACAGGAGGGGCCATGTTTACAGGAATCGTAGAAGAGAAAGGAACGGTCCGCTATATGCAGCTGACCGGAGAGTCGGGAGTTCTGGCAGTCAGGGCGAAGAAGGTATTGGAAAGAACGAAGATCGGTGACAGTATCGCAGTCAATGGAGTGTGTCTGACCGTTACTTCACTCCAGCCGGATGGGTTTACTGCAGATGTGATGGCAGAGACCATCAGGAGAAGCAGTCTGGGAAGCTGCAAAGCCGGAAGTCAGGTGAACCTGGAACGGGCAATGGCTGCAGATGGAAGATTCGGAGGACATATCGTAAGCGGTCATATTGACGGAACCGGTGTGATCCGGTCTCTGATCAGGGAGGAGAATGCCATCTGGGTATCCATCGGAACATCGCCGCAGATATTACATCTGATCGTGGAAAAAGGATCCATCTGTATAGACGGCATCAGTCTGACAGTGGCAAAAGTAGATGAAGAGGGATTTCAGGTATCGGTTATCCCGCATACGGGAGAAGAAACGACGCTTTTGGAAAAGGTGCCGGGCGATCCGGTGAATCTGGAGAATGATGTGATCGGAAAATATGTAGAAAGGCTGTTAGGCATCAAAAAGAGTGAAGAAGAGAAAAAAGAATCCGGAATTACGATGGAATTTTTGCAGGAATTCGGATTTTAGAACAGGAGGATAAATAAAAATGTCACAAAACAATCAGTACAATACAATCGAGGAGGCACTGAGAGACCTGAGGGAAGGAAAGATTATTCTGGTTACAGATGATCCGGACAGAGAGAACGAAGGGGATCTGGTATGTGCGGCAGAGTTTGCAACACAGGAGAATATTAATTTTATGGCGACTTATGCGAAAGGGCTTATCTGTACACCGATGAGTGCGGAAATTGCAGCAAGGCTTAACTTGCCTCCGATGGTTGCGGAGAATACCGATAATCACAGCACAGCATTTACCGTTGCGGTGGATCATGTTGATACAACGACAGGTATTTCGGCAGCAGAACGTTCCTATACAATTATGAAATGTGTGGATGAAGATGCGAAGCCGGAAGATTTCAGAAGACCGGGACATGTATTTCCACTCATTGCCAGAAAAGGCGGAGTCCTGGTGCGGAACGGACACACAGAGGCAACGACCGATCTGATGAGACTGGCTGGATTGAAAGAATGCGGCGTGTGCTGTGAGATCATGAAAGAAGATGGCACAATGATGCGTACACCACAGTTGTGGGAACTTGCAAAAGAGCATGATCTTACATTTGTTACGATCCGTGATCTTCAGGATTACATGAGAATCCATGAAAAACATGTAAAAGAAGAGGCGGTTGCAGACCTTCCGACGCAGTATGGAGATTTCAGACTTCACGGATATATCAATGATATTACAGGAGAACACCATCTTGCACTGGTAAAAGGTGATATCGGAGACGGTGAAGATGTACTTTGCAGGGTACATTCGGAGTGTTTGACAGGTGATGCATTTGGTTCACTCAGATGTGACTGTGGTCTGCAGCTTCAGACTGCGATGCGTCAGGTAGAAGCAGAAGGCAGAGGATCATTCTTTACATGAGACAGGAAGGCAGAGGAATCGGTCTGCTCAATAAGATCAAGGCGTATGCACTGCAGGAGCAGGGATATGATACGGTAGAGGCCAATGTAAAGCTGGGATTTGCACCGGATCTCAGAGAGTACTGGATCGGAGCGCAGATATTATCGGATCTCGGAGTGAAGTCATTGAGACTTCTGACGAATAATCCGGACAAAGTCTATGGACTTGGTGGGTTCGGACTGAAGATCAATGAAAGAGTACCGCTGGAGATCCCGCCGCAGAAGTATGATCTGAAATATATGAAGACAAAACAGGAAAAGATGGGACACATTTTCAAAGAAATAGAATTATAAAAAGATTTAATGAATAACAGGAGGAAGAAATCATGAGACAGATCAATTTAGTAGAAGGAAAAGTAGTAGCACCGGAGGGGATGAAAGTCGGAATCGTGGCTGCCAGATTCAATGAGATCATTGTGAATAAGTTATTAGGCGGAGCCATCGACGGGCTGGTAAGACATGGGGTGGAAGAAGAGAACATAACGGCTGCATGGGTACCGGGAGCGTTCGAGATTCCACTGACTGCACAGAAGATGGCACAGTCCGGAAAGTATGATGCAGTCATCTGCGTGGGAGCAGTTATCCGCGGAGATACTTCCCACTATGATCTGGTGTGCAATGAATCGGCTAAAGGAATCGCACAGGTTGAACTTGCAACAGGAATTCCGGTGTTATTCGGAGTGATCACAACAGAGAATATCGAGCAGGCTATCGCACGTGCAGGAAGTAAAGCAGGAAATAAAGGATATGACTGTGCATTGTCCGCAATTGAGATGGTAAATCTGATGAAGCAGCTTTAATCAGGTGCAGCCGATGGTGAAAACAATCATTTTTGATTATGATGGAACGATACATAATACTCTTGGAATCTATGAACCGGCGTTCAGGGAAGCTTATCAGTGGTTAGTGGAGCAGAATGTCGTAGAAGAACAGAAGATAGAGACGGCACAGATCGCAGGCTGGCTGGGCTTAAACAGCAAAGAAATGTGGGATACATTTCTGCCGGAATTAGATCAGAGATACAAAGATCAGGCGAGTGCGATCGTGGGAGATTCCATGGTCAGGCAGATCAGGAAGCACCGGGCAGTGTGGTATCCGGGAGCGGAAGAGATGCTTACAGCTTTGAAGAACAGAGGATATCATCTTGTGATCTTAAGCAACTGTAAAGTGGCATACCGCAAAGCACATTGGAAGAATTCCGAATGGAAAGATGGTTTGAACAGTTTTATGACTGTGAATCGTATGGTTTCTGCCCTAAGACGGAGATCGTGCAGGAAGTTATCCGGGACTATCCGGGACCTTATCTGGTGATTGGAGACAGAAGACAGGATTTGGAATGTGCCAGATCCTGTAAAAGTCCGTTTATCGGATGCCTGTATGGCTATGGTGAGAAGGGAGAACTGGATGGAGCAGATTATTTTGTGAAATCTGTAGAAGAGATAACCGGAATTATATAATGTGAAAAAATGCACAAAAATAGAACTGTAATTTTGTAAATTATGTTTAATTCCACTCTTGCACTTTACAAGAAAAAAGTGTAAAACATTAACTAAGCTAAAAAAAGTAAATAAGAAATGCAATGAAAGGGATACGTCATAAAAGTTAACTGGAATTCAGAGAGCCGTTGGATGGTGTGAAACGGCAGAAAGTATTTTATGATATCACCCAGGAGCATCCCGCTGAAATATACAGGTTGGAAGAATATTCCGCCCTTTGTTATCCGAAAGGATAGCGAAGGCGTTTTTTTATATATTTACTTTAAAGAGAAAGAAGAGGGATTGTTTTATGAGTGGAATATTAATGATGATCATTGCCATTGTTGTGCTTGGTGGAGCATATCTTCTTTATGGTCGTTATCTCCAGAACAAATGGGGCATTGACCAAATGCCAAAACTCCGGCATATGAGATGGAAGACGGGGTTGACTATGTACCGGCGATACGAACGTCGTATTCGGTCACCAGTTTGCATCAATCGCAGGTGCAGGTCCGATCAACGGACCGATCCAGGCAGCAATCTTCGGATGGCTTCCGGTACTTTTGTGGATCTTAATCGGAGGAGTATTCTTTGGAGCCGTTCAGGATTTCGCATCTATGTATGCATCTGTAAAGAATAAAGGACGTACAATCGGATATATCATCGAAGAATATATCGGAAAATTAGGTAAGAAATTATTCCTGTTATTCTGCTGGCTGTTTTGTATTCTGGTCGTTGCAGCTTTTGCTGATGTTGTAGCCGGAACTTTTAATGGATTCTCAGTAAGTGAAGCCGGAAAAGTAACAAAAATTGCAGCTAACGGTGCAGTAGCAACTACTTCTATGATATTTATCTTAGAAGCAGTCGGACTTGGAATGTTTTTGAAGTATACGAAATTCAACAAGTGGATTAATACAGCAGTTGCAATCGTATTATTGGTAGCAGCAATCGCACTGGGACTTCACTTCCCAATGTATGTAGGACTGGATGCATGGCATCTCATCATCTTCGTTTACATCCTGATTGCCAGTGTCGCTCCTGTATGGGCACTTCTTCAGCCTCGTGACTATCTGAATAGTTACCTTTTGATTTTTATGATCGTTGGTGCGGTTGTTGGTGTATTTGTAGCAAATCCATCTTGTAACCTTCAGGCATTCACAAGCTTTAACGTAGATGGACAGTATATGTTCCCAATCTTATTTGTAACGATCGCTTGTGGTGCGGTTTCCGGTTTCCATTCACTGGTATCTTCCGGTACAGCATCCAAACAGATTAAGAATGAGAAGAACATGCTTCCTGTATCATTCGGAGCAATGTTAATGGAAAGTATGCTTGCAGTTATTGCACTGATCGCAGTTGCATCTTTTGCCAAAGGTGAAGCAGCAGCACAGGGACTGACAACACAGCCTCAGATTTTCGCCGGAGCGATTGCGAACTTCCTGTCAGTTATTGGTCTGCCACATTCACTTGTATTTACACTGATTAACCTGGCAGTATCCGCATTTGCACTGACTTCTCTGGATTCCGTAGCCAGAGTAGGCCGTCTGTCATTCCAGGAATTCTTCCTCGATGATGATGTAGATCAGGATAACATGAGTCCATTCTTAAAAGTTGTAACGAATAAATACTTTGCAACGATTATTACACTGGTACTTGCATATTTCCTGACAAAAGTCGGTTATGCAGAGATCTGGCCTTTATTCGGTTCAGCCAACCAGCTGTTATCTGTACTGGCACTGGTAGCTTGTGCGGTATTCCTTAAGAAAACGAAGCGCAAGGGATTCATGCTCTGGGGACCAATGGTATTCATGATGGCTGTTACATTTACAGCACTTGGTATGACGATCGTGAAACTGACAAAAGCATTCCTGACAACAGGGCTGGATCTTGGAAATACATTACAGCTGATTTTTGCCGTATTGCTTCTGATCCTTGGTGTGTTGGTTGCAATCCAGGGTGTAAAGAAACTTCTTGAAAAAACAGATGATAAGAAAGTAACAGCTTAATCAATATTTTATTCGTAATAAGAACATATAAGAGAAACTGTGGTAATAGCGTGAAGGTTATTATTGCAGTTTTTTTGTTTTATATTATATATAGTAGAGACAGATTCTGCACAATTGGATAAAATATATAAAAAAACATAGATCAATATAAAAATATTGATAATTAATCCAAAAATATTCTATGTCAAAAAAATAGTGTTGTAATTATAATGAGATTAGTCAATGAGTTAGACGCGATTAAAAACAAAACGCACAAAACAGGAGGAAAGAAAATGAAAAAGAAAAAAGTATTTGCACTCATGATGGCAGCAACACTTGCATTATCACTGGCAGGCTGCGGAGGATCTTCGTCAGGTGATTCAAAATCATCAGGATCTTCAGACAGCAGTTCTGTAGCCAATAAGGACAAACCGCTTTGCTGGTTTAACCGTCAACCTTCTAATAGTTCAACAGGGGAATTGGACAAAGAAGCGTTGAATTTCAACAAAGATACTTATTATGTAGGATTTGATGCTAATCAGGGAGCAGAACTTCAGGGAGAGATGGTTGTTGATTATATCAAAGCAAATGCTGATAAGATTGACAGAAATGGTGATGGAGTTATCGGATACGTACTTGCAATCGGTGACATCGGACATAATGATTCTATCGCACGTACACGTGGTGTTCGTGCGGCACTTGGAACAGGAGTTAAAGAAGGTGACGAAGTTGCTTCCAAGCCGGCAGGAACAAACGTAGACGGAAAAGCAAAAGTTGTCCAGGATGCTAAGATTGATGTAGACGGAAAAGAATTTACAGTCCGTGAGCTTGCTTCTCAGGAAATGAAGAACTCAGCAGGGGCAACATGGGATGCGGCTACAGCAGGTAACGCAATCGGAACATGGGAAGCTTCTTTCGGAGATCAGATCGATATTGTTGTTTCTAACAATGATGGTATGGGAATGTCAATGTTTAATGCATGGGCAAAAGATAACAAAGTTCCTACATTCGGATATGATGCAAACAGTGACGCTGTTGCAGCAATCGCTGATGGATACGGCGGAACAATCTCTCAGCATGCAGATGTTCAGGCTTATCTGACATTAAGAGTACTCCGTAACGCACTTGACGGAGCAGACGTGGATACAGGTATTGGTACAGCAGATGATGCCGGTAACTGCCTGACAGAAGGTGAAGATTACAGATACAGCGAAGAAGAAAGATCTTACTACGCATTAAATGTTGCAGTAACAGCTGATAATTACAAAGACTTTACAGATTCAACAAAGATTTATGACAAAGTGTCAAAACAGCTTGATTCAAGCAAGAGTCCATCTAAGAAAGTATGGCTTGATATTTACAATGCATCAGACAACTTCCTGAGCTCAACATACCAGCCACTTCTTGAGAACTATGATGATCTCCTTAATCTGAAGGTTGATTACATCGGTGGAGATGGACAGACAGAGTCAAACATTACAAACCGTCTCGGAAATCCAAACGAATATGATGCATTTGCAATTAACATGGTTAAGACAGACAATGCATCAGCATACACATCACTTCTCTCAAAATAAGAGACTGGTTAAATGGTAAATGAATGAAACGCAGAGGGGTGTCAGAGATGATACCCTTCTTTCATCAAGAAAAGGAAGCAGAGTTATGACAGTAGATAAGAATAAATACATCTTATCGATCAATGGCATGAGTAAGTCGTTCGGTAGAAACAAAGTTCTGAAACATATAAACCTGAATGTCAAACCTGGGACCATTATGGGACTTATGGGTGAAAACGGTGCCGGAAAATCGACAATGATGAAATGTCTCTTTGGTACTTATCAGAAAGATGAGGGGACAATTATATTAGACGGCAGAGAAGTAAATTTCTCGGGACCAAAAGATGCACTGGAAAACGGGGTAGCGATGGTACACCAGGAATTGAACCAATGTCTTGAAAGAAGCGTTGTAGATAATATGTTCCTTGGACGATATCCAAAGAATTCTTTTGGAATTGTCGATGAAGGAAGAATGAAAAAGGAAACTGCAAATCTCTTCAGACAGCTTGGAATCACAGCGAATCTGACACAGCCAATGAAAAAAATGTCTGTGTCCCAGCGGCAGATGTGTGAGATTGCAAAAGCTATTTCCTATCATTCCAAAGTAATTGTACTGGATGAACCAACCTCATCCCTGACAGCGCCGGAAGTTGAGAAGCTTTTCAAGATGATGCGTCAGTTGAAAGCACAGGGAATTTCGCTGATTTATATATCACATAAGATGGATGAGATTTTCAATATATGTGATGAGATATCTGTGCTCAGAGATGGTAGTCTGGTTATGACAAAAGAGTGTAAAGATACCGATATGAATGAACTGATATCGGCAATGGTTGGGCGCTCGCTGGATAACAGATTTCCACCTGTTGACAATGAGCCCGGAGAGAAGATTCTCTCTGTACAGAATCTTTCGTCAAAATATGCACCAAAGATTCAAAATGTATCCTTTGATATCAGAAAAGGAGAAATATTTGGATTTTACGGTCTGGTTGGTGCCGGACGTACGGAACTTTTAGAAACAATCTTCGGAATCCGCACAAGAGCAGAAGGAAATGTAATATACGATGGAAAGATCATGAACTTTTCATCGCCGAGAGATGCAATGGATCATGGATTTGCCCTGATCACAGAAGAAAGAAAAGCTAATGGTCTGTTCTTAAAAGGCGATATCACATTTAATACGACCATCGCTAACATGAACCATTATAAGAATGGTGCAGTGCTGTCACATGACAGAATGGTACGTGCAACTGCGGAAGAGATTAAAATCATGCATACAAAGTGTATGGGCCCGGATGATATGATCACAAGCCTTTCCGGAGGAAATCAGCAGAAGGTAATCTTCGGAAAATGGCTGGAGCGTTCACCGAGTGTATTCATGATGGATGATCCGACACGAGGAATTGATGTTGGTGCGAAATATGAGATTTACGAACTGATCATCAATATGGCAAAGCAGGGGAAAACAATTATTGTTGTATCTTCTGAGATGCCGGAGATTCTTGGTATTACGAACCGTATCGGTGTTATGTCAAACGGACGACTGGCCGGAATTGTAAATACAAAAGAGACGAACCAGGAAGAATTATTGAGACTCAGTGCAAAATATCTGTAACAGAGAGGGGTATAGAAGATGGCAGAAAAAAGCATTATCATTTCGGCTGAAGAAGAAGCAATACTTTTGAAACCGATTGACGAATATGTTGGAAAAATACAGGAGCAGATCGATGCACTGCGTGTGGAAGGATCTGACAAAGTCAACAGTTTAAAAAAATCAGATTGCAATAGCAAAAGAGAATAAGAACTTAACAAAAGAAGAACAGAATAAGATTATCGGGGAATGTAAGAAGAATCTGGAGAAGGCAAAAGCAACAGAAGATGCAAATAAACAGCAGATTGCAAAACTGATCGCAGATGCTGAAGGTTTTCTTTCCAAACATTACAACAGTGAGTATTATAACATTGTTGCAAAGAGCTGCGAAGCAGAGAAAAAAGCGGAAAACAGTAATTTTGAAAAATTAAAAGCGGATCTGCAGGAAGAACATAAGAAGGCAGTCAGCAGCCTGAAAGATGCAGAAGAGATCAAAGCTGAAAAATACACATATAAGAATAAATTATATGATGCGCAGATGACACATGAATCCAGGATCCAGGAGATCAAGGATAGAAAACATGATGCATACATGCATAAGTTCCACCTGATCGATCTGCTCAGAATGTCAAAATATACATTTGCACAGAAGCAGGCACAGAATTTTGAAAATTACAAGTACACATTTAATATGACACAGTTCTTGTATAAGAACGGTCTGTATATTGTAATTATCATGATCTTTATCGCATTGTGTATTATTACACCATTCGTGAAAAATACACAGCTTTTTACAACCACAAACATCCTTAACATTTTGCAGCAGGCTTCACCGCGAATGTTCCTTGCACTTGGAGTTGCCGGTCTGATCCTTCTGACAGGTACAGACCTTTCTGTAGGACGTATGGTTGGTATGGGTATGGTTACAGCAACCATTATCATGCATAACGGAATTAACACAGGTACTGTGTTTGGACATGTTTTTGATTTTTCGGGTATGGCACCGGCAACAAGAGCTATATTAGCATTATGTGTGTGTATACTTTTCACAACTGTATTTGCAATGACAGCCGGATTTTTCATGGCAAGATTTAAGATGCATCCATTTATTTCAACGATGGCAAATATGTTGATCATCTTTGGTCTTGTTACATATGCTACAAAAGGAGTTTCTTTTGGTGCGATTGATCCGACAATTCCAAATATTTTTATTCCACAGGCAGGACGTTTTCCGATGATTATTTTATGGGCAGTAGTTGCGATTGCTGTTGTATGGTTTATCTGGAATAAGACAACATTTGGAAAAAATTTATATGCAGTTGGTGGAAATCCAGAGGCGGCAGCTGTATCAGGAATCTCGGTATTTAAAGTAACGATGGGAGCATTTATCCTTGCAGGTATCCTTTATGGATTCGGTTCATGGCTGGAGTGTGTACGAATGGTTGGATCCGGTAGTGCCGCTTACGGACAGGGATGGGATATGGACGCCATTGCAGCCTGCGTAGTTGGTGGAGTTTCCTTTACCGGTGGTATTGGTAAGATATCGGGAGTTGTGACAGGTGTACTGATCTTTACATCATTGACCTATTCTCTGACGGTTCTTGGTATTGATACAAACCTTCAGTTTATTTTTGAAGGTATCATTATTCTGGCAGCAGTAACACTTGACTGTCTGAAATATGTACAGAAGAAATAATAAATAAAAGACTGTTTATACAGGTTTATACAAAAAGAAGTAGACCGTCCTGCTCATCGGAAAGATGAAAGGGACGGTTTTTTCAACATGATGCGTTCGAAAGGAATTTGTGAGTAAAAAAATTTTGAAGGCAGATTTTGTATTTGGATATGTTATAAGAGACGTAAATTTGTTATACTGGAATAAATGTATAGCGGCCATGAAAAAGGGGAAAAAGATGGAACGATATAAAGTGATTCTCGTAGATGATGAAGCCGAAGTCATCGATATGATAGAGAAAAAAATTCATTGGAATGATCTGGGGTTTGAGGTGGCAGGAAGTGCGACAAATGGGGTGAAAGCACTGGAATTAGTAGAAAAACTCCAGCCGGATGTGGTGCTGACGGATATTAAGATGCCTTATATGGACGGGTTAGAGTTATCCAGAAGGCTGAATCGGGAATATCCGAATATTTATATCATGCTCTGTACGGGATTTGATGAGTTTGAATATGCGAAAGAAGCAGTGCATCTGGAAATCAAGGAGTATATGCTCAAACCGGTCAATGCAACAGAATTGTCAGAAAGTCTGACTAATCTGAAACATACGCTGGACAGGGAAAGAGAAGAAAAATTAAATGTAAAAAAATTAAATGATTATTTTCAGGAAGTACTTCCGAAATTACAGTCCAATTTTTTTATTTCATTAATTGAAGGAAGAGTAGAAAAACATGATTATGAAAGGTTTTTACAGGCATATCAGGTAGATATGAAAGGACCTCTCTTTGGTTGTGTAATCTTCCACACATCGGAGAACCATGTGCCAGAAGGCATGAACCCACTGCTTTTATCCATGTCGGTAGAAAGAGAGATCAAGCAGAGACTGATGGATCAGTGGAACTGTCGAGAATTTATATATATGGGAAATACACTGCTGATTCTGGAACTGGATGCGGAAGATAAGATTACCCAGATAACAGATGCCTGTGACAGATTCTGTCGGTGGGCGTACCGCATCATGGGTGCAGTTGTTACAGCGGGAATCGGAACCGTGTGTGACAGCCTGTATGAGATCAGTCTTTCCTATGAGAGGGCAAGAGAAGCAGTTTCTTACAGGGTTTTATACGGAACAAAACGGGCAATTAATATTGGAGAGATTGTTCCGAAGGAACAGATCAAACCGGTTCAGTCAGAAGAGTCAAGGATGCAGATGCTATTTCGTGCAATTCGTATAGGAGATTCGGCAGAGATAGAGCGGGCAGCACATGGAGAGATGGAAAAGCTTCATAAAAATACAGAAACCATGAGTCAGTATAATCTTGCTACAATGGAGATCGTCAGTGGATTTTTTAAGTTCTGTACAGATAATTCGCTGGATTTCAATAAAATATCCGGTAATATGCAGAATATTTACGAAAAAGTATCGCAGATGGATGAAAGTTCACTGACGGCATGGATTGTGCAGATGTCGGAAACGATCAGTGAAAAGCTGAAATGTGCAAGAAACAGTTCTGCCAGACGGCTCATTGTGGAAGCACAGAACATTGTGAAAGAAAGGTATATGGAGGCGGATATATCATTGGACGAGATATGTGCGGTTCTCGGTGTATCGAATTCTTATTTTTCTTCTTTATTTAAAAAAGAAGCGGGAAAATCGTTTATCTCTTATTTAACAGATTACAGAATGGACATTGCGGCAGAGATGATATTGAATACAGATGAGAAAAGTTATACCATAGCAGAAAAAGTAGGGTATCTTGATGCCAATTATTTTAGTTATGTATTTAAAAAGAAGTTTGGAGTTTCTCCTTCGAAGTATAGAGCATCTGTAAAGTAGAACAGTAATCCGTATGAAGGGAACAGGAAAAAGCGTGAAAAAAAGAAAAAAAGATTCGGATTTAAAAGAAAATGTTGTATTTAATATACAGTCGATCATCATGTCTGTTCTTATGGCGATTACACTTGTCACGATTGTAACTATGGGATTTCTTTTGTATCAAAGATTTAAGCTTGCGATTGATAAGATGGCAGTATCAAATACAGAGGCGACGGTGGAAAGCACGGTAGACAGGGTGAATTCGGACCTGTTAGATATCCGGCAGATTTTTAATGCAGCGAATTATAATATCGTTCAGGAATTTGATATATCCAGCGAAAAATTTGCTGAACAGTTCAGCTTATTATATGAGGTGAATTCAGATAAAATCGAGAGTCTGGCATTATATGGGAACGAAGGCCGGCTGATTGCTTCGGAACCGGTTGCTGTTGAAAAAGAAAATATAGATGTAAAAGGACAGGACTGGTATAAGAATGCCGAGAGTGCAATTGAAAATGTACATTTTTCCATTCCGCATATTCAGAATTTGTATGAAGATGGTCTGTATCGTTATCATTGGGTTGTTTCACTGAGCCGTTACGTGGATATAAACGATGGGGAGATTCCGGGAAGCGGAGTCCTTCTTGTAGATATGAAATATTCGGTGATCGAAGATGTCTTAAAGCAGATTAATGATTCTTCGGAAGGAATCTATTATTATATGATCAGTCGTGACGGACAGATGATCTATCATCCGAGGAAAACAGAGATGGCCAGGGGACTGTTTGAAGAGAATAGTCTGAAGGCTTCCGGGTATGAGGAGGGCACTTATGAGATTACAACAGATGGACACAAGGAAAGTGTAGTGGTTGGCAACATTGCTATACAGGATGGAAACTGATCGGAGTTGTACCGGAGAGCGTGCAGACTGCAAGAATTAACAATTTCAGATATTATATCTTTACAACAATCATGGTTCTTATGATGATGCTTCTGGAAGGAAACAGGCTGATTTCCAGAAAAATATCCAAACCGATTCGGAAACTGGATGAATCGGTTAAAACATATGAAGCAGGAGGAAAAACGGATATTTACATAGGAGGTTCTTCAGAAATACGACATTTGGGTTATTCTGTTCAAAGATCATATGAACGGATTGAGACGCTTATGGAGGAAATTATCCGTCAGCAGAATGAACGGAGAAAAAGTGAACTGGATGCATTACAAAGTCAGATTAATCCACATTTTCTGTATAATACACTGGAATCTATTACCTGGATGATCGAAGCACAGAAAAATGAAGAAGCAGTTATTATGATCTCCGAACTGGCAAAGCTTTTAAGAGTCAGTTTATCCCGCGGAAAGACGATCATTCCGGTTAAAGATGAACTTCAGCACAGCAGAAGCTATATGAATATCCAGCTTGTGCGTTATAAAGAACGTTTTCAAATGGAATTTCAGATGGATAAAGAGATAGAAGATTATTGTATTGTAAAATTAGTCATTCAGCCGATTCTCGAAAATGCAATTTATTACGGCGTGGGAAATATGGATGAGGACGATGAAGGAAAAATCACAGTCCGGGGAGAAAAGAAAGAAGACGATATTTACATTATTATAGAAGATAATGGAATGGGAATGCGAAAAGAAGTTCTGGAAAATATCCTGAAAGATAACAATAAAGTTCCAAAACATGGTTCGGGTGTTGGCGTGATCAATGTGCATTCCAGAATTCAGCTGATGTTTGGTGAGCAATATGGCCTAGAGATATATAGTGAACCGGATGAGGGGACCAGGGTTGTTATCCATATACCGGCAATTCCATATACAAAGGAGAATGCGGAACAATTGGAGATGCAGAAATATATACAGGGGAGGGATGTAGATGAAAAAGAATAAAATTACATTCCTGATACTGGAGTGTATTTTCCTGATACTGACATTATTTTTTGCATGGAAGATTTTTGACCGGGATGTGCCGGAAAAACGAGTGGCGGTGATCTTACCGGAATCAGGAGATAACCGGTGGAATTCATTGATTAAAGGGATGAAGCAGTCGGCGAAAATAAACAATCTTCATATGATTATCTGTAATACAGATGAAATTGAAAATGCAGAGATGGAAAAAGAAATTATAAAAGAGCAGAAGCACAACAATATAGATGCATTTATCATATGTCCGGCACCGGGAAGTGATACGAAAGACATGTTAAAAAAACAGTGTGCCAAGACGCCGTACACACTGATCATGGAGGATGTATATTCCAAAGAAGGCGGGAATTCCGGTAATCCGGTAATCGGACCGGATTATTATAAGATAGGTTCTGAACTTGGAAAGCAGCTGGGAAAGAAGCGGCAGAAAATCGGAGTTGTCACAAACTGGAAAGAATCAAAGTCAGATCAGGATGCGATCCGGGGATTAAAGGATTCGCTGAAAGATAGCAAAAGTGAGATCGACTGGTATTGTTACCGGAAAAAAGATCAGAATATCTATGAAAAAGTGAGTAAAAAAGATAAAGTAGATGCAATAGTGGTTCTGGATCCACATGCATTGGAAGAACTAGGCGAGCAGTCTGATGAAGATTCATATCAGGGAGCTGACATATATGGCATTGGGAGCAGTGTAAAAGCGGTAGTGTTATTGGATAACGGAAATATCCAGGGATTGGTGGTTCCGGATGCCTATGAGATCGGATATAAAAGTGTCGGGGAAATGGCACAAAGGCTGGAACACAGATTCTACAGGCTAAAAGGCATAAGACAGAGATAAAGGTGTTTGACAGAGATGAATTTTCATTAAATGATAATTTGGAAAGGTTCTTGTATTCTTATGAGTAAAAAAAACAGAAAAAGAAGAAGTATGATAGCAGTTATCCTGCTGATTGCTTTTCTGATTACCGGATGTGAAGACAAGAGTGTAAAGACAGATCATATCATCCGGATAGGAGTTGTAACCTATACGCAGGATGATCCATTTATCAATGCTATGACGGATCAGTTAAAAGAGGATCTGAAAAAAATGGAAACAGATCATATGAAAATCATCACAACGGTAAAAAACGGCGATGATAATCAGCAGGATCAAAATGAGATCGTTGAGGAGATGATTGACGCCGGCTGTGATGTATTGTGTGTGAATCTGGTTGACAGAACGGCACCATCCCGTATTATCAGGATGGCAAAACAAGAAGATATCCCGGTTCTCTTTTTTAACAGGGAGCCGGTCAGGGAGGATCTGATGCAATGGGAGAAGCTGTATTATATAGGATGTAATGCAGAGCAGTCCGGGATCATGCAGGGAGAGATTGTGGCGGATTATATTAAGAATCATCCGGAAGTTGATAAGAATCAGGATGGGAAGATTCAGTACGTACTTCTGGAAGGAGAGGCCGGACATCAGGATGCCATCAGCAGAACAGACTATTCGGTTAAGACCTTGCTTGAACAGGGGATTAATCTTGAAAAATTGAGTTATCAGTTTGCAGACTGGAACCGTGGACAGGCTGAAAACAGGATGAGTCGTCTTATTGAACAATATGGAGATGAGATAGAACTGGTTATTTCCAATAATGATGAGATGGCACTGGGAGCAGTGGCAGCCTGGCAGAAGGCCGGATATGACTGCCTGAACTGGCCTGTCATATTTGGAATTGACGGTCTGGACGATGCGCTGGGGGCAATCAAGACTGGAAAAATGAAGGGAACCGTCTATAATGATAAAGAGGATCAGGCAATGGAATTGGCGAAATTATCGGTAGAGATTGTCTGTGGAAAAGACACAAATCGGAAACATTTAAAGGAAGGCAGATATTATGTCTCTGAATATTGCCGTGTGGATAGCAGTAATGTAGATCATTTTTTGAAATAATAATGAGGAAATAGAAAATGGATAACGCATGGATAATTGCATTTTACAAAGAAACAGATCCGGTAAAAAGACTGGAGTTATTAAAAGCAAATACCGGCGACGGAGAGTCGGAGAAAGACAAATACCGGAAAAAGTTATGGATTGCAAGATATGGAAAACGAAAACCCGTAAAAGATGAATTTATGAGATGTCTTATGGAAATGAAATATCTGGCAGAGGGTACGACAGTGGATCTGGGAGGAAAACGGAGAAAGCAGGGAGCGAAGATAGCTGCCACTTTGGGGCTGTCAGAATCACTGCTTCAGGAAAAAGTATATAAGGAAATTCTTTTGCAGGAGCTTCAGAATGTCTTTCTGAAATTCATTGAAGTCAGCAGGGGAGGAAGAGCATTTACGTCACTTGTATTTGGAATGGGACAGATGTCAGAAGAAGGAGTGACAAAAAAGATTGCGCAGCAGATTAGTATGATCGCTTTTCGTGCACCGCATCTGCTTCATATGGAGAAAGAGTTTGCGCTGTTACAGGAGGCGGCGCTTGAGGCTTTCAGGCAAGTATATCCGAACAGGGAACATTTCCTGAAAAAATAAAGATAGCAGGCATGTATAGCAGATAAAAAGAACAAATGTTCGGAAAATGCTTGAAAACAAGAACGCTTGTTTGTATAATAAAACTATGAATATAGAAATCAAAAACAGTAATTATACAACACAGGAGAAATTACAGATTCTCGCTGATGCGGCAAAATATGATGTGGCATGTACGTCAAGTGGTTCCAGCCGCCGTGGAAAGAAAGGAGAACTCGGCAATACAGAGGCATGCGGCATCTGTCACAGTTTTGCAGCGGACGGAAGATGTATTTCTTTATTAAAGATTCTGATGACAAATCATTGTGCCTATGATTGTAAATATTGCATTAATCGTGCAAGCAACGATGTGAAACGGGCAACATTTACACCTGAAGAGATCTGTGAACTGACGATTGAGTTTTATAGGCGTAACTATATAGAAGGTCTTTTCTTAAGCTCCGGAGTTTTGAAAATCCGACATACACGATGGAAAAGATGTGTGAGACTTTACTGCTGCTTCGCACAAAATATCATTTTAACGGATATATCCATGTGAAGACGATTCCGGGAGCTTCGGATGAACTTCTTGCCGCAGCGGGATATCTGGCCGACCGTATCAGTGTGAATCTGGAACTTCCGACGGAAGAGAGTCTTCGGACTCTTGCACCGAATAAGACAATGAAGATAATCCTTAATCCTATGGGAAAGGTTCAGAATACAATTGCTGCACACCGGACGGCCATCGGAAAGACAGCATATATGGAAAGAAGCAGGGGAAATCAACTGTTAAATAACGGCATTTTTTCGGAAATATCCAAAAGGAATTATCGGGAAAGCCTGGAAGAAAAAAAGAAGACAGACAGACTGTCGGATGGAAAGGACGGAACTTTGCCTTCTCAAAAAGAAATGGGGAGAGTGGATGGACTCCTTACATGGGACAATGCATATCAGTTAGCACCCCATGATATGTCTGGTTTAAAGCGTCGTTTTGCACCTGCCGGGCAGAGTACACAGATGATCATCGGTGCGACGGGGGAAAGTGACTATACATTATTGCAGACGACCCAGCAGTTGTATCAGGGCTTTGATCTGAAACGAGTGTTTTACTCAGCATATATTCCGCTGAATGAGGATGATGCACTGCCGGGGCTTGGAACACCGACACCGCTTTTGCGTGAACACCGCCTCTATCAGGCAGATTGGCTGCTTAGATTTTATGGATTCCAGGCAGATGAATTATTGTCGGAAGAAAAGCCGGATTTCAATGAACTGATCGATCCAAAGTGCGACTGGGCATTACGCCATCTCGAACAATTTCCCGTGGAAGTAGAGACTGCAAGTTATGCAAGACTGCTTCGGGTACCGGGAATCGGTCCAAAATCCGCCAGCCGGATCACATATGCAAGACGGTATGGAAGAATGGATTTTGCAAGCTTAAAGAAGATGGGTGTGGTACTTAAGAGGGCCCACTATTTTATTACCTGTGGGGGAAAACAGATGTATCATACACCGATTGAAGCGTCGTATATTACAAGACAACTGGTCAGTGTAGATAAGAAAGACGTATGGAATATAGAACATTCCAATGAATCTTATGTGCAATTGTCATTGGCGGACTTTGGGATTGGGTAGAAAATTATGAAGATATATACTTGTAAGGATCGTCTGGAGGACATTATGACCTGTATCTATGATGCCTGGTCAGAAGCATTACGGATCGGTCATGATCAGATACAATTAAAGAAAGAACCGATATTACAGCAGACAATGTTTGATGAATATGTCCATGTAGACGGGGATAATGTGAAAGCAGAAAAAGTAATCCGTTCTGTTCGCAGGGATATTTCCGATGAAGCATATCTGGATGTATATTATGCAACCCTTTCTGCGGAGGAAGATGCGTTACAAGCAATTTATAATTTCCTGCGTGTCGGATTTGCAGTGGGAAGTAAGGTACTGGAACAGTATTCGAATCCTCATGTGATGCGCATGTTGGAACTTCGGCGGAAGTCGGTAATGAAAGCATCATTTTAATGAATTTGCACGATTCCAGTCGCTGGACAGAAAGGTCTATGTCAGTCATCTGGAACCAAAAAGTGATGTGATCATGCTGGTTGGCAGACATTTTGCGGACCGGATGCCATCAGAACATTGGATGATCATAGATGATAACCGGAAAACAGCATGCGTACATCCAAAAGACGGAACAAACTATCTGCGTTATCTGACGGATGACGAATTTGAGTCACTTCGTAAAACAGAACAGTATGAAGATGAATATACAGAGATGTGGAAGACGTTTTTTCAGGCGGTTGCGATCAAAGAGAGGGAGAATTATGTGTGTCAGCGGAATTTGTTCCCAATCTGGAAGAGGAAGCATGCGGTGGAATTCAGAACGCTAAGGATATGAGCATAAAAACTTGCGAATCCTGAAAGAAATATCTGTCAGGAAGAGAATCATTGAAAGGGGAACAAATCAATGCAGCAAAATTTAAAAGTGTTAATGTTAAATGGAAGCCCACGGGCTAATGGCAATACATCTGTTGCATTAAAAGAAATGGAACAGGTATTTAAAGATAACGGAATCGAGACAGAGATCATACTGGTCGGCAATAAAGATATTCGAGGCTGTATCGCCTGTGGTTCCTGCTATGAGAAAGGCAAATGTGTATTCAACGATATGGTAAATGAACTGGCACTAAAGTTTGAAGAAGCCGATGGACTTGTCGTTGCAAGCCCGGTATATTATGCGTCAGCAAATGCGACACTGATTGCTTGTCTTGATCGTTTGTTCTACAGCAGTCATTTTGACAAGACAATGAAAGTCGGAGCAAGTGTTGTATGTGCGAGACGCGGTGGTTGTTCAGCAACATTTGATGAATTGAACAAGTATTTTACAATCTCCGGAATGCCGGTTGCATCAAGCCAGTATTGGAACAGCATTCATGGACGTATGCCGGGTGAGTCAGAGCAGGACGGAGAAGGAAAACAGACGATGCGTACACTTGCAAGAAATATGACATTCTTGATGAAGAGTATTGCGCTTGGAAAAGAACAGTTCGGATTACCGGAAAAGGAAGAACGAATTGCGACACATTTTATACGGTAATGGGATTGGAGAAAAGCAAATGACAGATACACATATTTCAGAAAGATATGAATTTAGAAACATAAAACAGAACGAAGCAGAAGAAGCAGCAGAGATCGAAAGGATCTGTTTTCCGCCGAATGAAGCCTGTTCTAAGAAGCATATGAAAGACCGTGTTGCCGGAATTGCGGATTTATTTCTGGTAGCGATTGATAAAGAAAATGGAAAGATGGCAGGTTTTTTAAATGGACTAGCAACGGATGATGAGATATTAAAGGACGAGTTCTTTACAGATGCCAGTCTGCATAACCCGGAAGGCAAGAATGTCATGCTTCTGGGACTGGATGTACTGCCGGAATACCGCAGTCAGGGGCTTGCAAGAGAACTGGTACGCCGGTATCTCGAAAGAGAATGTGGGAGGGGAAGAAAAGAGATTATCCTTACCTGCCTGGAATCGAAGGTAGCGATGTATGAGAAATTCGGATTTAAAGATAAAGGAATCGCGCAGTCAACCTGGGGCGGGGAAGAATGGCATGAGATGAGTGTAAGCATTTAATTATCGAAGCACTTGGAAGAATCAAAGGGAAAGATTTTGCAGAAGTATTGCAGAATCTTTCCTTTTGTGTTATTGTAAATTAACTTTAAAGAAAAGTTTCTATATTCCTAAAAATTCTAAGCCCGAGGGCATCTCATTTCGGTATTTCAAATTCGAAACAATTATCCGATATGAAGACAAAGTAACTAATAATTTTATATTGCTGGGATACAAGGAGGAGCTGTCTATGATGAATAAGTTGCAACAGTATTTTCCGATGATTCGGACAAAAGAAGAAGTTTTAAGAGAAATTGAGAATAATTCAAAGCTGAAAGAAATTTATGAAAATTGGCAGGAAGATGAAAGAGAAGAATTTCTGGCTTTTGTAACAGGAACAAAAGGTGTAAAAATGATGTATGATTTCATTAGTAAAGCTATTTTGAATCCAGAAATTTATGAAGAAAGAGTAGAAGAATTTTTATCGTTGTTGCTTCAACACAGAAGAGTACGCAAAAAGAATAAACAAGAAGGAAAGAAAACAAAATCATGTTATAGAGATATAAAAGATGTATACACGATTGTCTTGTTTGAAACAAGTCCATCACAGTTACACAAATTTAGAGATGTATATTTACATCATTTTGAACAGAAATCAGATACAGGAGCGGAAATGAATCTTCTACAGAAATATTTATTTGTAACGCTTGACAACTTTCGTAGTATTAAGCACAATAAAAGTAGTAAGATGATTATAAATAATCGGCTGGAAGCATGGCTTGCGTTTATGTGTATGGATGAGCCGGATGATATTCTGAGTATCATAGAAAAATGTCCGGATTTTAAAGAAATGTATGAACAAATCTATGTGATCTGCCGTGATTTAGATGAGGTGATGGGAATGTTTTCAAAAGAATTACAGGAACTGGACCGGAATAGTGTAGAACTGATGGTAGATGAGATGCAGAAGGATCTGGATAAGACAAGAGAAGAACTGGAAGAATCAAAGATGGAAATAGAAGAGAAAGATCAGCAATTAAAAGAAAATAAATTACAATTAAAAAAAATGCAGGAAGAATTAGAACACTGGAAGAAAATGTATCAGCAAGAGAATAAATAGACAAGAACACAGGAGGTTATTAACGTGAGAAAAATAGTAAATATAAATACCACATCAACAAAAGAAGAACAGTTAAAAGATCTGATAACATCCATCCAACAAGTAAAAGATTCTCTGGTAAATATACTGGATGAATATGAAGAAGACGGTGAAGCGGATAAAGCAGACACTCTGACGGAAGCGTTGGATGCATTGGAAGATGCATACGATGTGGTTAATGATGTACTGTTAGATGACTGATAAAATAATAAAAAATAGTCTGGAAGCTATAGTCTGAAATCAGAATCATTTTTCTGAATGGTATTGACGATGAGCGGATGCAGGGATATTACATCGGTAATGTAATTATACTGGATAAAACTGGAATCAATCAGTTCATCTATCAACATAAAATCATCTAGTTCTGTTAAGTCAAAAAAAGTCTCTGTTTCAATACCTTCTACCGGAAGAAGTGCCATATTTTTCAAGATGAAGAGTTTTTCTTCTGTAAGGCTGCCCAGGTGGAACAGATCTGTCATTACATTCAGGATATGTTCCATTACTATGTGAGAACGTCTGGAGGCAGGAGTTTCTTTTCCATTGAAAAAGTCCAGCATACTGGCAGGGGACATTCTGGAGGCTTGCATTTGTCTGGCCAGAAGTTCGATGCCGTAGGTGTGACGGGCAATCTTATCAAAAATCTGCAAGAGAATCATATCATCGCCAGACTGTAGAGGACGTTTATAAAATTTCTGAAACAAAGCAATAAGATCTTCCGGATTGTCCATTGGATGAATGGAAAGTTCCTGATATCCATCTTTTTCACGACTGATACGGGTAGTGAAAATTACAGAATATGGTCCCTCCAGAAGTTCCTGTGTGCGTTCATCTTCGGCATCAAAATTGTCGATGATAAGAAGTGTATGTGTATCACAGTGTTCTTTTAAATAATTCAGCTTTTTATAATAATAAGTTTCCCGTGCCTGAGGAGTTGTAAGGTCTTGTTTCTCATTTTCCAGACCATGGATGAGAAGAAACTGATCTGTGATGATCATATCTTCCAGCGTACTGTTGTAAGTGAACCAGAGAATGGTTCGGTATTCGTTCTGAAATTTCAGTCCATATTGTCTGGCAAGTTCACTTTTTCCAATGCCACCGGTTCCGCATAAAAATAATTTATTGTTGTCGCTATGAAGTAAACGGTATATTTCGTTAAGTTCAGATGCCCGGCCAACAAAATTTGTGTTGTGTACAAGGGTGGTACTGTGTATGCTCTGAACCTGAACGACCGGTTGGGCATTGTTGTTCCATTCACTGCTTTGAATCCAATAAGAAATTCTGGATACAAGGGCATTGATACGGTCTTCTTCTGGCGGTTCGGTACCATCCAGAAAATGAATCCGTCCAAGGTAATACCGGATATCATCCGATATTTCCCTGTTATCGGTTCGGAAAGGTAATAGGCGGATGGATTCATGTTGATGGAACCGGTTAAAAGCACAGTCAATTTCATTGAGTACATGGGCAGAATGAGAAGATTGCTCATTCATAACCAGAAGGAAGACTTTGCATGTATTGATTGCTTTAACAATATCTCCGGCATAGCTTGAATCTACATCCCGTGGGGCATACCAGCATTTGATTCCGTGACTTTCCAGTGCCGCTACAATATGTTCCACAAGTTCAGCAGATGAGTTTCGGTGATAACTGATAAATACTTCGTGCTGCATAAAAGCACCTCGTTTCTGTATTGATAATAATTCTATTTTAGCATATGACAAACAACGGGGAAACTGTAACAACGGTGAAACCAAGGGAGTGGGACATTGACGTCCCACTCCTTTTGATATAAACTATTATCTATATGTCTATAGTAAAATATAGACGTTATATTATAGTTAAAAGAGTAAGGAGAGTACATACGAATGAAGAGTTTTTATGAGTGGTACAGAAAACACATCACCGGTGCGATTTTCGGCGGATTGATCCTCGGAATCCTGACCGGACTGTTTTTGGCGGGACGGTTTAAAGTGGTTCTGACTGCAACGAGTGTACTGGGAAGCATCTATATGAGTGCATTGAACATGATGATCTTCCCACTGGTATTCTGTTCGATCGTAATGGGTATTGCAAGCATCGGAAGTGCCAGGACGACAGGTAAGATCACAGGAGCGGCAATGCTGTTCTTCCTGTGCACCACAGCGCTGGCAAGTTTTGTCGGGCTGATCATTCCGAGACTGATCTGTCTTGGAAAAGGTGTCAGCTTTAAGATGGCTACATCTGATATTCAGGCAACAAAGATGGACAGTATATTAGATACAGTGAAAGGACTGATTCCTTCCAATCCGGTGTCTGCATTTGCAGAGGGTAATATGTTGCAGGTGCTGGTATTTGCACTGATCATGGGCTTCACATTGATCGCGATCGGAGAAAAGGGAAAGCCGTTATTAAAGGTAATTGATTCATGCAACGAAGCATGCCTGAAGATTATCAGTACGGTTATGTATTTCACACCGATCGGAGTATTCTGTACGATCGTTCCAGTCGTAGAGGCAAATGGAACAAAGACGATCATATCACTGGCTACACAGCTGATCATCTTATATGTTGCGTTCTTTGGATTTGCATTTGTTGTATATGGCGGTGCAGTAAGCATTCTCGGAAAGACAAGTCCGGTGAAGTTCTTCAAAGCGATCATGCCGGCAGCATTGAATGCATTTGGTACATGCTCAAGTTCTGCAACGATTCCTCTCAGCAAAAGTTGTGTGGAAGATGAACTGGGCGTACCGAATCAGATATCCAGTATCACAATTCCGCTTGGAGCAACTGTTAACATGGACGCAGTATCAATCCTGATGTCGTTTATGATCATGTTTTTTGCAAATGCATGTGGCGTACATGTCAGTATTCCGATGATGATTATCATCCTTCTGGCGAATGTTCTTCTGTCAGTTGGAACACCGGGAATCCCGGGAGGAGCAATCGCATCGTTTGCGGCACTGGCAACAATGGCAGGTCTTCCGGCCGGAGTCATGGGTGTGTATATCAGTATCAATACATTATGTGACATGGGAGCAACCTGTGTGAATGTAATCGGTGATATGGCCGGATGTGTCGTACTGAAAGAGAAGATAGAGATTGAAAAATAAAATGGAAATTACAGAAAAACAAAATAGATTAACGAGGACCTGGGTGGTTGCAGCTCTGGCGTGTGTCTGCTGCATCTTATGGGGCAGCGCAATTCCAGTGATCAAGACAGGCTATCGCATCTTATCTGTAGATTCTGCAGATACCGCAAGCCAGATTGTCTTCGCCGGTATCCGGTTTGCATTGGCTGGAATTCTGGTGTTAGTATTTGCATCTATTCGTGAAAAACATATGGTTCTTCCGGATGGAAAAGTATTCCGCTATGCGATTCCTGTCTGTTTTGCGCAGACCTTTGTCCAGTACTTTTTCTTCTACATCGGAGTGGCACATACCTCCGGTGTAAAAGGCGGAATTATCACTGGTCTTGGAAATTTTATCGCAATTTTAATGGCATGTCTGATAGTAAGAAATGAAAAGATGACAGGCAGAAAACTTGCCGGTTGTGTTCTCGGATTTGCAGGAGTCGTGATCATCAACATGGCAGGCGGCTCTATGGATATGGGCTTCAGACTGACAGGAGAAGGCTTTGTGCTGATCGCACAGTTGTCCTATGGAGCATCCACCGTACTGATCAATATTTTCTCCCAAAAAGTATCACCGGTTATATTAAGCGGATGTCAATTCTTCATGGGTGGCGTCTTGCTGTTTGTAGTAGGAATCCTCATGGGTGGACATCTGGATCACATGTCTGTTGCAGGAGCGGTATTGATCCTGTACCTGGCGATGGTATCGGCTGTAGCATATACACTCTGGTCAGTTCTGCTGGCACATAATGAAGTGTCAAAAGTAGCAATCTTTGGATTTGTCAATCCGCTTTGCAGTGTGGTGTTATCGGCACTGGTTCTTGGAGAAGTAAGCCAGGCATTTAATGCGAGAAGTCTGATCGCACTGATTCTGGTATGTGTGGGAATTTATATTGTGAATTATAAAAATAAAAAGTAGATTGCAGAGGACATCTTAAAAAAACCGTAATGAAATGTGAATAAAGCAAGAGGCTGAAAAGTTCTTTCTAAAAAGAATTTTTTCAGCCTCTTTTGCATGTCAGCGATATAGAGTTTACAATTTCCCTTCCGGAATCTTACTGATAATCGTTTTATAAATTCTGATCAAAAATGTCATAGACACAATAAATGATATTACTTCCGCAATCGGGAAAGACCACCATACAACGTGCAGTCCGCCGATCTTAGACAGGATATAAGCAGCAGGGATCAGTACAACCAGCTGACGCATGATAGATACGATCATGCTGAATACTGCTTTACCGAGTGCCTGGAATACGGTACCGGCAATGATACAGAACCATGCGATCAGATAGTGTATACCGATGATACGAAGTGCCGGAACACCAATCTTCAGCATGTCAGCAGATGCGTTGAACATTCCAAGTAATACCTGTGGAATACCTTCAAAACAGAGGAATCCGACAAAAGTAAGGCAGAATGCAGTTGTCAGACTGATCCGGATCGTCCGGATCATACGTTTTCTCTGCTGTGCACCGTAGTTGTAGGCAATGATCGGTGTGATACCATTATTCAGTCCGAATACCGGCATGAAGAAGAAGCTTTGAAGCTTAAAGTATACACCGAATACGGCAGTTGCGGTAGAAGAGAATTCGATCAGGATGCGGTTCATCGAATAGGTCATGATCGATCCGATAGACTGCATAATAATAGACGGAATACCAACGGCATAAATGTGTCCGATCAGGCTTATGTCCGGACGGAATCCATTAAAGCTTAAGGATACTTCATGGTTATATTTGTGATTGCAGGTTCCGGCTACGATGCCGGCTACGCACTGTCCGATGACGGTGGCAACGGCAGCTCCGGTTACCCCCATCTTCGGGAATCCGAGAAGTCCGAAGATCATAATCGGGTCAAGGATGATATTGGTGATGGCACCGCATAACTGAGAAGTCATACTGAAGATTGTTCTTCCGGTAGAAGTCAGTAATCGTTCAAAGAAAATCTGTGTAAACAAACCAAAAGAAAAGATCATAACTGTACTCAGGTAATCAATTCCAAGATTCATGATCTCGACATCTGCATTTCCAATCTGGCTTGCATAGAACGGTTTTACAATCGTAAAGCCAAGGATTAAAAATATAATGTAACTGATGGCATAGATAAATGCTGCATTATCAGCAATCTTATTCGCTTTTTTAAAGTTGCGCTCTCCCAGGGACTTGGAAAGGAGTGCGTTCATGCCGACGCCGGTACCGGTAGCTACCGCGATCAGAAGTGTCTGAAGCGGAAAAGCCAATGAAACGGCAGTCAGCGCATTTTCCGATAATTTTGCTACGAAGATACTGTCAACGATGTTATAAAGTGCCTGTACCAACATGGAAATCATCATTGGCAGGGACATGTTAAATACTAATTTTCCGACGGGCATGGTTCCCATCTTGTTCTCTGCTATGGGAGCAGATGATTGATTTTTACTCATAAATCTCTTTCCTCCACAGTGACGCCGGTAAACCAGAGCGCCTGTTCATACAATTTCATTCTGTCTGTTATCAGACCCAAAAATATATATTAACATGAATGCAGAAAGGATTCAATTATTTGAATGCTGGATTGGACGATATTCGTAGCTCGGTTTGAAATCCTTCTTATCATATAACGTATCATAATATTGAAAGATACGATCCATTACTTTTGAAATCTGTGTCTCATCTGGTTCATACAGAATGAGCAGATACTGCATGGAACTGTAGCGGGTACAGATGTCTACCTTGCGGATTTTTTCATGAATGGCTGTTCCATACATAATTCCCGATAATCAAGGTTCAGGTCACCATTGTAACGGCCGCTTTCACTCAGAGCATGGGCAATTAACTCCAGATCTTTGCCGGTCACCTCATTTTCGGAAAAATCCAGTTCCATCTGCTGATAGAAGAAGAATCCTTGTTTTCCGTTTTGTTTTACATGATAGAGTGCTTTATCGGCTTTGGAGTAGCAATCTTCAAAAGGTTCGCCCTTTGTACTCAGATATAATCCCGCGGAGATAGAAGCATATTGAATCTCAGGAATGAAGAGCAGGAACTCATCGCCACCGAGACGGCATACAACAGAATTCTGCGAGGCTTCCGTAAGAAGCGTACCGAGAACTTTCAGTCCTCCTGGAAGTACGCTGTGATTACAGTTCAAAAAAGTCTTTGATCTGATTCAGAATAATGTCCATCAGCCGTATGCGCGCCTCAATGCCAGCCCATGCGATATGTGGTGTAATTAACAATTTGCGGCTGTCTTTGATCTGAAAAAGTGGATTCTGTTCACTCATCGGCTCCTGGCATAAGACATCCAGACCGGCGGCAGCAATCTCATCCGTTATCAAAGCATCATATAAGTCCTGCTCTACAACGATCGGTCCACGTCCGAGATTCAAAAAGATGCAGGATTTTTTCATCTTTGCAAATGCATCTTTATCTAGAAGATTTTCAGTATATTCATTCAGGGGAGCATGGACAGAGATGATATCTGAAGTAGTAAGCAGTGTATCAAAATCAACCTGAGTGTATCCGTTCTGGGCAGGTTGTCCGGAAGCAGAATAATAGATTACATGAGCGCCAAACGCCTCTGCAATCTGGGCAACACGGTGTCCGATAGCACCAAGCCCGATGATGCCCCATGTCTTGCCGTTAAGTTCTGAAAAATGTTCGGAAAAATGAGTAAAACAGGTGTCATTGATATAATTTCCATTTTTTACATAATCGTCATAATAACGCAGCTTTTCAAGAAGATAGAAGAGCATGGCAAATGTATGCTGGGTTACTGTTTCGGTGGAATATCCGGCAACATTGCGCCAGGCAATGCCGCGGGAAGCCAGATAGTCTTTATCCAGATTATTGGTTCCGGTAGCAGTAACACAGACAAGCTTCAGATGCGCTGCGGTATGGATTGTCTGTTCGTTAACAGGAACTTTATTGATAATCAGAACGTCTGCGTCCTTGACCCGTTCAGGTGCTTCTTCCGGTGTGGTAAAGTCGTATCTGGTGACCTCCCCAAGTGCGTCGAATCCGGAAAGGTCAATATCATCACCGATTGTTTTTGCGTCTAAAAATACAATTTTCATAATAAGTTCATCCTTTCATAATGAAATCACTGCTTTACCGGATACAGATATATACCATATAGGCAGCATATAAGATAAGCATGATGATTCCTTCCTTGCGGTTGAGTTCTTTTGAAGTCCATGCAAAGATCAGAGTTATCACACTGATCACGATCAGGACAGCAATGTCGATCATGTTATCCCAGGCGAAAGCACCGGACTGATTGCTGCGGCAACACCGAGTACAAGAAGAATGTTAAAGATATTGGAACCAATGACATTTCCGAGCGCCATATCGACTTCATCTTTTCTGGCGGCAACAATGGAAGTGACAAGTTCCGGAAGGCTTGTACCCATGGCAATAATGGTAAGTCCGATCAATGTCTGGCTGAGTCCAAGGCGGACTGCGATCGCAGAAGCTCCGTCGACGACAAAATCGCCGCCGTACTTGATCGCGATCATACCTCCAAGAATGAAAATGAGACATTTCCATGCCGGAAGGAGATTGATATGTGAGGTAACCTGTTCAATCTCTTCTTCGGAAAGAGAGATTCTTTCTTCCTGCATAGAAGAAAGAGCATCAGGTGTTGATTTACGGCGCGCTCTTTTGACTGAGCGGATCATCCAGAGCAGATATCCGGTAAATATAATAAGAAAGAGAATTCCATCGATTCGTCCGAGTGTCATACCCAGATATCCAAGCAACAGTAAAAGTCCTGCACAGAAGATCGATAATGGGAATTCTTTCTGTAAAGTACTTTTCTGAACGGCAAGCGGAACAAATAAAGTACAGACACCGCATACTACCAGCAGATTAAAAATATTAGATCCAACCGCATTGCTGATAGCGAGGGAATTATTGCCGGTCAGGGAAGCAGTTACACTGACTGCACATTCCGGAAGGCTGGTACCCATGGCTACGATGGTCATGCCGATGATCATGGAAGGAATCCGGAGCCGCTTTGCTACGGCAGAACTGCCTTCTACAAAGAAGTCGGCACCTTTGATCAACAGGACAAATCCGACGATTAATATAATGAGTGATTTTAATAATTGCATGTGATTCTCCTTTTTTCCGTTTTTAAACAGATATTAACGGCCGGCAAAGGCTGTCTCCTTGTAATTGTACCATAAAATCAAACAAAGAGGAAACAAGTGCCAGTGTTAATGTATATAAATTATTCTTTCCAAACGCACGGATTTACTGTATATTTATATGGAAAATAAAACAAGAAGGAGAAATACAAGTATGTTAAGTATGGTCATTGACAGCATTAGTTCATTCATGTACAGTAAATTGCTGGTCATTATGTTAATCGGAACTGGTGTGTATTTTACGATCCGGACGAAATTCCCGCAGGTGCGGCTGTTTCGCAGCGCCTGCAAAGCGGTAATGGAGAAACCGGATGATGAAGATGCAGTCTCTTCTTTTCAGGCACTGATGGTCTCCACTGCATCGAGAGTTGGAACAGGAAATATCGTAGGCGTATCGTCTGCAATCTGTATCGGGGGATTTGGAGCCGTATTCTGGATGTGGGTGATCGCAATTATTGGAAGCGCATCTGCGTTCGTGGAGAGTACATTGGCGCAGATTTATAAGAAAAAGGGTGAGGACGGAACATGTTACGGAGGACCGGCGTATTACATAGAGGCTGCACTTCGGTGCAGACCGCTGGCAATTGCATTCTGTATTGCCATGATCGCGACATATGCATTTGGATTTAATATGCTGGCATCTTATAACCTGCAGTCTACATTTGCAGGATTTTCTTTTTATCATGCAGATGTGACACCGTGGATCATCGGAGGGATTCTGGCAGTTCTGACAGGATGGTGTCTGCTGGGCGGCGGTTCACGTATTATAAAAGTAACTTCGATGCTGGTACCGGTTATGGGTGTGGCATATATTGTGGTGGCTTTGATCGTGGTTGTGATCAATATCAGATATATTCCAGATGTGTTTGCAACGATTTTCAGGGAAGCATTTGACTTTCAGGCAATCTTTGGTGCATTTGCCGGATCTGCCATGATGCAGGGAATCCGCCGGGGATTATATTCAAATGAAGCGGGGATTGGTTCTGCACCAAATGCGGCTGCATCGGCAAATGTCACGCACCCGGTCAAGCAGGGACTGGTTCAGATGTTATCGGTGTTCATTGATACCTTATTATTATGTACGGCAACCGCTATGATGTGTATGTCATCCGGGGTAGCCCCGTCGGAAGCATTGCAAGGAGCACCATGGTACAGGCTGCATTGCAGGAATCACTCGGAACGTTTGGTCCTGTATTTATTACGGTGTCTATGGTATTATTTGCATTTACAACACTGCTCGGTAATTGCTTTTACTGCGATAATCTGCTGACATATATTCATAAAAGTCAGCCCGGACGGCATTTCATGATGGCATTCCGTGTGGTATGTGCGCTTGTTGTATTCATGGGAGCCGGAATGGAGATGTCTATGCTATGGAATATCGCAGATGTGTTAATGGGAGTGATGGCGATGATTAATATTCCGGTGATCATCCTCTTATCCAATACGGCACTGAAAGCACTCGGTGATTATGAAAAACAGCTGAAAAAGGGTATGAATCCGGTATTTAAGAGTACGGATATCGGAATGAAAGAGAAAATGGATTGCTGGGAGTAGAGGAGGTGACAGCTATGTATTATGTACCGGACGGAACAAAGGAATGCGGATATTACGAATGTAAGAAATGCGGGAATCGTTTTCTGTCCCTGCAGACGATGAAACGGATCCCGTGTCCGGACTGCGAGCAGGAGATCGATTACGAGATCGGACCGATGAATCTCTGGAAGATGTGCTGGATACGGCAGAACTTCTGCAGAAGATCGAAGGCACAGAAGAAGTTGCGAAGATGGATGCGCTTCTGAGCTGGCGATTACCGGCGGGGATTGTAATTGGATTTAATTGGGATTTAATTTATTAACGTAGTTGGCCTCTCGATCCTTGAAGAAAACAGTATAAAGTGGTTCTGGTTCAGGTTCCATGCTCTAAGAAAAACTAAGAGAGCCAGAATCTCCTAAAAGCAAAGGAACTACGCTCAAACTCGGCGTTCGCCTCAAACACGTTCGCTTCGTTCCTTTAACGGAGATTCTGACTCTCTAACTACTACTGAATTAACTCTTCCGCATGTTTAAGCGCGGCTGATATATTTGGACAGAAATTCTCACGTCCAACCAAATCTACGAATCCGGATTTTTTCATAACATTCAGAGGCTGTTTATTTACATGCGAGAATACCAGTGTAATTCCTTTATTTTCACATACCTTTGTAAGATTGAATAATGCGTTCATAGCAGTACTGTCAATTGCAGGAACGCTTCGCATACGAAGAACCAGACAGCGTGTAAAGTCTTTGACAACAATGTGTTCGATTGCATCTGCAGCGCCGAAGAATAATGGTCCGGTGATTTCGTAGACACGGATCTGCAATGGCAGTTCCTTCAGTTGTTCATCAACATCCGGGGTGTCATCATCTACATAGACCCAGCTGTCTACATGAGTTTCTTCGCTCATACGTTTGATGAAGAGGAGACATGCAAGTACCATACCGATCTCAATCGCAACCACCAGATCAAACAGGATGGTCAGAAGGAATGTGGTGAACAATACAATGATGTCGCTCTTCGGAGCGGTGCGCACAGATGGGTGAATGTACGCCACTGGCACATATTATAGGCAACGATGAACAGGATCGCTGCAATAGTCGGCATCGGGATCATTCCGGCAAATGGCATCAGGACAACAAGTACGATGACCAGTGTGACGGAGTGGACTATTCCGGCAACGGGTGTACGTCCGCCGTTTTTGATATTGGCAGCAGTTCTTGCAATTGCACCTGTGGCAGGGATTCCTCCAAATAAAGCAGAAGCAATATTACCTGCACCCTGTGCAACCAGTTCCATGTCGGAACGGTGCTTCCCGTTGATCATTCCGTCTGCAACAACGCAGGAAAGAAGTGATTCGATGGCAGCAAGTACAGCAATGGTAAATGCATTTGGAATCGCATTCTGGACAATCTGTACATTAACCTCCGGCAGATGGAATGAAGGAAGGGAATTGCTGATCGTGTAAAGATTCCCAATCGTGGAGACCTTAAGCGGCAGGAATTGTACCATCAGGCTTCCGACAATAACGGCGATCAGCGATCCCGGAATTCTCTTTAAGAGCATCGGTGAGATGATCAGGATCGCGAGACTTACGATTCCGACGATTAAGGCATCTGTGTTTATCGTAGAGATATTTTCTGCAAATGCTTTGAATTTTTCGGTCGTTTCGATTGGTTTTACGCCGTCGGGATAAGTTATGCCGAAGAAATCTTTCAATTGCCCGATCACGATCGTAACTGCAATTCCTGAAGTGAAGCCCGTTGTGATCGTATATGGAATGAATTTGATCAGGCTTCCAAAATGGCAGAATCCCATCAGGATCAGAAAGATACCTGCAAGGATGGTTGAAATCACAAGTCCGTCTAACCCGTCTTTTGCAATGATACCTGCAACGATAGTTGCAAATGCAGCAGTAGGTCCGGCAATCTGGACACTGCTTCCGCCAAGTGCAGAGATGACAAATCCTGCAACAATCGCAGTGAAGATTCCGGCTTCCGGTCCGACACCAGATGCAAGTGCAAGTGCTATGGACAGCGGAAGTGCAATGATTGCGACAATGATTCCTGCGGTCACATCTTTTACAAACTGGGAACGGTCGTAAGATTTCAGTGAAGTCAGTAACATTGGTTTTAATGAGTTCATGTGTTGATTTTACCCTCTCTCTCTTTTTTATTCCTCTAATTTATAAAAACAACAATTCAGTATAACATAGGAAGCAATTTGCAAAAACCGGGAACTGAGATGTTTATATTTATGTACAATTCCGGAAAAGCAAAATCTCCGGAAACATTATGTTAGATTAAGGAAAAGTATCGGGGAAAAGCTTGAAATTCATATTCTGAGCGTTTATAATATGTTGCGGGCAGTTATATGCCGCACAAAATAGTTAGAAAATAAATAATAAAATTCAAAGAAAAAGGCAGGTGAACAGAATGGACGGTTGCGATAGTCATGGGCGAAGTAGCAGCATAGGATGGGAACAAAAAAGTTTATTAAGCAACAGTCGGTTCTGTTGGATGTAAGTATCGCTGCGATATACATTATAGATTTCTTTTATTTCTTATCCTATTTCCCAATGAGTATGACAAGTGAATAGTAGCAGTCGTTGATGGAGATATGATCGTTACATATCCTGCAGTGTATTTGTGGTGAAGAAAACCGGGCAATCTGTGCCATGGTTATATTTCACGTGAGGAAAAAAGGGTAGGAGGTAAAGGTATGGAAAATAAAGATTACACAGTTGAAATACTGGAAATCATCAGAAGCAATACATCACCGGGGATTATGAGAAGCAGACTGGAAGATTATCATGCGAATGACCTTGCTGAAGTATTTCCGCAGCTGAAGATCTCCGAAAGAAGAAAAATCTGTAGAATTCTGGATCTGGACATGCTTTCAGACATCTTTGAGCATATTGATGAACAGGCAGCAGCCGAATATCTGGATGAGATGGATATCAAGAAAGCAGCAGCAATCCTGTCTGCGATGGAGACAGATGCTGTAGTAGATGTTCTGCAGATGATGCCAAAGGAGAAGAAGAATCTTCTGATAGAATTAATGGATGACGATGCCAGAAAGGATATGGCAATCATCGCTTCCTTTGATGAGGAGGAGATCGGAAGCAGAATGACAACAAACTGCATCATGATCCGTGAGAATCTGACGGTGAAGCAGGCAATGAGCAGTCTGGTAGACCAGGCGGCAAAGAATGATAACATTTCTACGTTATTTATGGTAACGGAAGATAATACATTTTACGGAGCAATGGATCTGAAAGATCTGATCATTGCGAGAAGAGAATCCCCGCTGGAGGATCTGATCGCAACATCGTATCCATATGTATATGGTAATGAGCTGATCGATGACTGTATTGAGAGACTGAAAGATTATTCCGAGGATTCGATCCCGGTACTGGATAATGACAACAAGCTCCTAGGAGTCATCACATCCCAGAGCATGATAGACCTGGTCGATGATGAGATGGGTGAAGACTATGCGAAGTTCGCCGGTCTGACCGCAGAGGAAGATCTGAAGGAGCCGTTAAAGGAGAGTATCAAGAAGAGACTTCCATGGCTGCTGGTATTATTAGGTCTTGGAATGATCGTTTCATCTGTAGTCGGTCTATTTGAAGAAGTGGTAAGCCAGCTTACAATTATCATGTGCTTCCAATCACTGATCCTGGATATGGCAGGTAACGTAGGTACCCAGTCACTGGCTGTAACAATCCGTGTACTGATGGATGAGTCTCTGACCGGAAAGCAGAAAATAGAACTTGTATTTAAGGAAATGAAGATTGCATTTTCGAATGGTGCGATCCTTGGAATCCTGTCATTTGTACTGATCGGACTTTATATCGGATTATTCAAAGGAAAGACATTCGTATTTGCATATGCGGTATCCGGATGTATCGGTGCATCCCTGTTACTGGCTATGGTAATTTCAGGAGCGGTAGGAACACTGATCCCGCTGTTCTTCAAGAAGATCCATGTAGATCCGGCGGTAGCGTCCGGACCACTTATCACAACGGTCAATGACCTTGTAGCGGTTATATCATATTATGGACTGAGCTGGATCTTCCTGATCAATATGATGCATCTGGTTGGATAAATATAGAATAAATATGCAAGAAGTCATATATCAGATTATAATGGCATGAATTTGATATATGACTTTTTGTATATGTATTTATGGATATAGAGGGACATGATAAGTAATGTGATATATAAAAAATATCATTTTGACAAAAATAAAGAAACAGGAATAAACGAACTAGAATTTGAAGGGGAAAGAATATTCGAGGTAACAGTATAATGGTAAAAATAGATCTGATCACCGGATTTTTAGGCTCCGGCAAGACAACATTTATAAAAAAATATGCAAAATATCTGATCGATAATGGAGTAAATATCGGAATACTGGAAAATGATTACGGTGCAGTCAACGTAGATATGATGCTGTTAAAAGATCTGGAAGGCGAGAACTGTGAACTGGAGATGATTGCCGGAGGATGTGATGCGGAATGCCACAGAAGACGTTTCCGCACAAAACTGATCGCAATGGGAATGTGCGGCTATGACCGTGTGATCGTAGAGCCGTCGGGTATCTATGATGTGGATGAATTTTTCGATGTATTACGGGATGATCCAATCGACAGATGGTATGAGATAGGGAACGTGATCACAGTTGTTGACGCAAAATTAGAACTGGAACTGTCAGATGAAGCAGATTACCTTCTGGCATCCGAGGCGGCAAATGCAGGATGTATCGTACTCAGCAGAAGTCAGGAAGCAGAGGATGAAGAGATAGAAAATACCGTCGCACACCTGAATCATGCAATGGAAAAAGTACAGTGCAAGCGGAGATTCCAAAATGAGATTATAATAAAAGACTGGGAGACATTCGACAATACGGATTATGAAAAGCTGTTATCCTGCGGATATGTATCGGAGAATTATCGGAAAATGCATATCGAAGAGGGAGAGACATTCAAATCGCTGTATTTTATGAATCTGGATAAGACAAAGGATGAGATTACAGAAGCGGCAAAAAAAGTCCTGGAAGACGGAGAATGCGGCAAGGTATTCCGTGTCAAAGGATTCCTGAAAGATAAAGAAGAAAAATGGCTGGAATTAAACGCAACGCATCAGGAGATAAGGACTGCTCCGATTCCGGAAGGACAAGAGGTTGTGATCGTAATCGGAGAAGAGATGAATGAGGCGAAGATACGTGGGTATTTTTCCTGAAAAATTAATTCGTCAGAAATACAACGGGAATGTTAATAAAATAACTAAAAATATTTGTTGAAAAGACACAAGAATAATGCATAATGACGAAAAGAAAATAGAGAATAATTGTGTAGATTAGCTGAAAAGATGGAAAATGACTAAATGTCATTGAAATAATTTGTGCATCATGATATAGTAAATGCAGTTGAACAAGCAAGCTGAGATAGGAGAGCGAATACAAAGTAATCGGATGATTACTTTTTAGGCGCACTCTTTTTTTTTGAAAATTAATTTAGAGTGTAATAGAATAAGTGCAAAGCAAAAAAGTTTAGCAAAGTAGAATGAGGACAGATAAAATGAATCAGATATTTTATGATGCGGTTGCAATAATCCGATTATTGCGGCTGTGAAGAACATGGAAGACATAGAAGTAAGTTGTGCAATAGAAGAGATACAGGTGATTTTCATATTATTTGGAGATGTCTGTTCGATAGACAGGATTGTAAAACGGGTGAAAGATGCCGGAAAGGTTGCGATGGTACATGTAGATCTGATCAGCGGACTCAGCCCGAAAGAAATTTCGGTAGAATATCTGGAAGAACATACAGAAGCAGATGGAATCATATCAACAAAGCCGTCACTGATCAAGAAAGCAAAAGAACTTGGAATGTATACGGTTCTCAGATATTTTCTGCTGGACTCCATGGCATTTGAAAATATCAGACAGCAACAACATATGGTGAGACCGGATTTTATAGAAGTACTTCCGGGTGTGATGCCAAGAGTGATCAAACGGATCTGTGGTTCAGTGAGGACACCGATCATAGCAGGAGGATTGATCACAGATAAAGAAGATGTGATGGCTGCATTATCAGCCGGAGCAATTGCAGTATCATCAACCAATCATCAGGTATGGAAGATGTAATAACTACATAAGAGAAAAAAGAATATTTAATTGCTTGAGGAAGCGATTTAAATAGAACGCATGCGAAAAAGTAACAAGTAAAATGAAACGAAAATCAGGAGGAAATGAATATGGCAAAATATGTAATGGCGTTGGATGCAGGAACTACCAGTAACAGATGTATTCTGTTTAATGAGAAAGGTGAGATGTGCAGTGTGGCACAGAGAGAATTCACACAGTATTTCCCAAAACCGGGCTGGGTAGAGCATGATGCAGATGAGATCTGGGCAAGTATGCTTGGTGTTGCGGTAGAAGCAATGAATATGATCAATGCAGAGGCAGAAGATATTGCAGCAATCGGTATCACAAACCAGCGTGAGACAACAATCGTCTGGGACAAAGAGACAGGAGAACCGGTGCATCATGCGATCGTATGGCAGTGCCGCAGAACATCAGAATATTGTGATTCCTTAAAAGAAAAAGGATTAACGGACAAATTCCGTGAAAAAACAGGACTGGTCATTGATGCATACTTCTCGGGAACAAAGGTGAAATGGATCCTTGATAATGTGCCGGGAGCAAGAGAAAGAGCAGAAAGAGGAGAGTTATTATTTGGAACCGTTGAGACATGGCTGATATGGAAACTGACGAAAGGTGCAGCACATGTGACAGACTATTCGAATGCATCACGTACGATGTTATTTAACATTAATACACTGGAGTGGGATGACGAGATCCTTAAAGAACTGGATATTCCAAAATGTATGTTACCGGAACCAAAACCATCAAGCTGCATCTACGGAGAGGCAGATCCATCTTATCTTGGAGGTCCGATCCCAATCGCAGGAGCAGCAGGAGATCAGCAGTCAGCTTTATTCGGCCAGACATGTTTCAATGCCGGAGAAGCAAAGAATACATACGGAACAGGATGTTTCCTTCTGATGAATACAGGAGAAAAGCCGGTATTTTCTAAAAATGGTCTGGTTACAACCATCGCATGGGGATTAGACGGCAAAGTAAATTATGCGCTGGAAGGTTCGATCTTCGTAGCGGGAGCAGCGATCCAGTGGTTAAGAGATGAACTTCGTATTATTGATTCTGCACCAGATTCTGAATATATGGCAAAGAAAGTTAAAGATACGAATGGATGTTATGTAGTACCTGCATTTACAGGACTTGGAGCACCACATTGGATCAGTATGCAAGAGGAACCATTGTAGGAATTACACGTGGCGTGAACAAATATCACATTATCCGCGCAACACTGGAATCACTGGCATATCAGGTAAATGATGTTCTTGTTGCAATGAAAGCAGATTCAGGAATCGATCTTGCTGCACTGAAGGTTGACGGCGGCGCAAGTGCCAACGATTTCCTGATGCAGACACAGGCTAATATCATCAATGCTCCGGTAAACCGTCCGCAGTGTGTAGAGACAACTGCAATGGGAGCTGCTTATCTGGCAGGTCTTGCAGTTGGATACTGGGAGAGCAAAGAAGATGTAATTAAGAACTGGGCAATCGACAAGACATTCGAGCCAAAAATCGATGACGAACAGAGAAATAAGATGATCAAAGGCTGGAACAAAGCCGTAAAATACGCTTATGGATGGGCGAAAGAAGATTAAAAACTGAATAAAGAAAGATAGATAGAAAAAGGGGGAATTTTCTATGTTACCTTATATTGCTGAATTCTTGGGGACAATGATACTGATTATTCTTGGAGACGGAGTGGTTGCGAATGTGAACCTGAATAAATCCGGAATGAAAGGCGGCGGAACGGTTCAGATCACCATTGCCTGGGGTCTTGCAGTTATGCTGCCGGCATGCATATTTGGGGCTGCATCCGGAGCATCCTTTAATCCGGCACTGACACTGGCGCTGGCAATCGACGGAAGTTTTGCATGGTCTATGGTTCCGGGATATATTGTGGCACAGTTTGCGGGAGCATTTGTGGGAGGTGCAGTTGTATATCTTCTGTTCAAAGGACAGTTTGATGCAACCGAAGACCAGGCAACAAAGCTTGGAGTATTCTGTACCGCACCATCGATTCCGAATCTTGGTCTGAATATTTTCAGTGAGGCAGTCGGAACATTTATACTTGTATTTGCAATCAAAGGAATGGCAAATGTTCCGGAACTTACAGACGGACTTGGCAAATTTATCGTATTTGGAATCATCGTTTCTATAGGTATGTCACTCGGTGGCCTGACAGGATATGCAATCAATCCGGCAAGAGACCTTGGACCACGTCTGGCGCATGCAGTACTTCCGATCAAGGGAAAAGGAAGTTCAAACTGGGGATATGGAATCGTGACATTAATAGGTCCGGTAATAGGAGCTGTTGCTGCGGTATTGCTTTTTGGTGCTATTCCGTGGTAAAATAACAAAAAATAGAACAAGAGGCGTGAGAGAAGAGAGCCTGACAGGATAATCGCATATTCGTGATGCGTTTACTTGTCAGGCTCTTTTTTCAAAAAATCATACAGATATTAGATAAGGAGAGATAAAAATATGTATGATGTGATAATAATTGGAAGCGGAGTCTCAGGCTCTGCAGCAGCAAGGGAGTTGTCCCGTTATAAAGTAAAGGTATGTGTATTAGAAAAAGAAGAAGATGTCTGCTGTGGAACGTCAAAAGCCAACAGTGGAATTGTACATGCAGGATATGATGCAAAAGAAGGATCATTGATGGCAAAGTTAAATGTCCGCGGAAATGCAATGATGGAGCAGTTATCGAAAGATCTGGATTTCCCGTTTCAGAGAGTCGGTTCGCTGGTAATCTGTCTGAGAGAAGAAGATATGGATAAATTGCAGGCATTGTATGACAGAGGAGTGGCAAATGGTGTTCCGGGACTTCAGATCCTGAACAGAGAAGAAGTGCTCGAGATGGAGCCGAATATTGTTGATAATGTATATGCGGCACTTTATGCACCATCAGCCGGAATCGTATGTCCATTTGGATTGAATATTGCGATGGCAGAAAATGCCTGTGAAAATGGTGTGGAATTCAAATTTGATACAAAAGTACAGAAATTGGAAAAAAAGGATGGTATCTGGGAAATTTACACAAATCAGGGTGTGTTCAAGACAAAATATGTGGTGAATGCGGCCGGCGTTTATGCAGACAAATTCCACAATATGGTCAGTGAAAAGAAGATACACATCACACCAAGAAGAGGTGATTATTGTCTGTTGGATAAAACAGCAGGCGCACATGTGAGCAAGACAATATTTGCTCTGCCAAATGAATTCGGAAAAGGAATTCTGGTTACACCGACTGCACACGGCAATCTCCTTCTTGGACCGACAGCGATCGATATAGAAGAAAAAGAAGGAACGAATACGACAAGAGAAGGACTGGATCAGGTACTTACAAAAGCAGGACAGAATGTAAAAGACATTCCGATGCGTCAGGTAATTACTTCGTTTGCAGGACTTCGTGCACATGAAGAAGGACATGAATTTATCATAGAAGAAGTAGAAAATGCGAAAGGATTTATTGACTGTGCAGGAATTGAATCTCCGGGGCTTACCAGTAGTCCGGCAATCGGGAGATGGTTGCAGGGATTTTGAAAGAAAAGCTTCATTTGGAAGAAAAAGAAAATTTCATTGCAACAAGAAAAAGAATCCTGGATCCAAACACTCTGAGTAAAGAAGAAAGAGTGACATTGATCAAAGAGAAACCGGCATACGGTAATATTATCTGCCGATGTGAGATGATCACAGAAGGTGAGATTATCGATGCAATCCATAGACCGCTTGGAGCAAAGTCATTAGACGGCGTAAAGCGCAGAACCAGAGCAGGTATGGGGCGGTGCCAGGCCGGTTTCTGTTCCCCTAGAACGATGGAAATACTGGCAAGAGAACTGGACATTCCGATGTCAGAGATCACGAAATCCGGCGGAAAATCCAAGATTATCACAGGAACGAATAAGGATCAGCTGTAATAGAAAAAGGAAGATAGATTATGAAAACATACGATATAGTAATTATTGGCGGAGGCCCGGCAGGACTTGCGGCAGCCGTATCAGCAAGAGAAAATGGGATCCAGGATATTCTGATCCTGGAAAGAGATAAAGAACTGGGTGGAATCCTGAATCAGTGTATTCATAATGGTTTCGGTCTTCATACATTTAAAGAGGAACTGACAGGACCGGAATATGCCGGAAGATTCATCAAACAGGTAATGGATCTTGGCATCGAATACAAATTGCATACGATGGTTATGGATATCAGCTCAGATAAAATCGTAACAGCGATGAACCGGGAAGAAGGATTATTTGAAATACAGGCAGGTGCAATAATCCTGGCTATGGGATGCCGCGAACGTTCCAGAGGTGCATTGAACATTCCGGGGTATCGTCCGGCAGGCATTTACTCAGCGGGAACAGCGCAGCGGTTGGTCAATATGGAAGGTTATATGCCGGGAAGAGAAGTTGTAATCTTAGGATCTGGCGATATCGGACTGATCATGGCAAGACGTATGACACTGGAAGGTGCAAAGGTCAAAGTAGTAGCAGAACTGATGCCATATTCCGGTGGTTTAAAGCGTAATATTGTACAGTGTCTGAATGACTATGATATTCCTTTGAAATTAAGCCACACGGTTGTAGATATCAAAGGAAAAGAAAGAGTTGAAGGAATCACACTGGCAGAAGTGGACGGTAAAGGAAAGCCGATTCCGGGAACAGAAGAAGAATACACTTGTGATACGTTATTACTTTCCTGCGGACTGATTCCGGAAAATGAGATATCCAGAGGTATGGGCGTAGATATGAATCCTGTGACATCCGGACCGAAAGTCAATGAAAGCCTGGAGACTAATATCGAAGGTGTATTTGCATGTGGAAATGTACTGCATGTACATGACCTGGTGGATTTTGTGTCGGAAGAAGCGAAGACTGCGGGAAGAAATGCAGCAGAATATGTGAAGAACTTACAGGCAGATACCGACGATAGAGATAAGCATAGTAGGGAAGAGGCAGCGGAGATTGTATTGAATCCGGTAGAAGGCGTGCGTTATACAGTTCCAAGTACCATTAATCCGGTTCATATGGATGAGAATCTTACGGTGCGCTTCCGTGTGGGCGGTGTATACAAGAACTGTTATGTGAGTGTATATTTTAATGAAGAACGTGTGATACATAAGAAACGTCCGGTTGTTGCACCGGGAGAGATGGAGCAGATTAAACTTACGAAAGAACAGCTTATGAAGTATCCGGGTCTTAAGACAATTACAGTAAAGATAGAGGAGGCGTAGAGGATGGGAACAGTAACAACGAGAGAACTGATATGTATCGGCTGTCCGATGGGCTGCCCTCTGATCGTGACAATGGAAGCCGGCGAAGTGATCAGTGTAACAGGAAATACCTGCAAACGAGGAGACGTATATGCAAGAAAAGAAGTGACTAATCCGACCAGAATCGTAACTTCTACGGTAAGAGTATCCGGCGGTGATGCGGATATGGTATCGGTGAAGACAAAGGAAGATATTCCGAAAGGAAAAATCTTTGAATGTGTGAAAGCACTGAAGAGTGTGGAAGTTCCGGCACCGGTACATATCGGAGATGTACTGGTGAAGGATGTGGCCGGTACCGGTGTGGATATTGTGGCGACGAAAAATGTAGAATCTATATAAAATTTACAACCGCTACAAAATACATAATGGATATGAAATATACAAAATATGTGAAAATTTGCTATAATGGATTCAGATTTAAAAAGATAAAAATGGAGAGATGATCGTGGAACCATATTATTATAGCAAGATGAACAAAGTACAGCAGGCAGCCTATCATGCAATTCGGCAGGGACTGCTTGAAATCTCAGATTCAATACAGATTCCAGGAATGGAGGCGGAGGAACTTTATAATGTATTCTTCCGCCTGCGTCTGGATCATCCGGAAATCTTCTGGGCAACCGGTATAAGTACAAGTATTATCCGGATTCGCCCAATTTCATTTTTATCCCGGAATATTTATTTGATAAAAACAAAATAAAGGAACATCAAAAAGCACTGAAGTCCAGAGTAGAAAAGCTCGTAAGACCGGTAAAAGATAAATCCGAATGGGAAAAGGAAAAATATGTACATGATTTCATCTGTGCAAATGTACACTATGATAAATTAAAAAAGTCATATTCCCATGAGATCATCGGACCGCTCGGACAGGGTGTCGGGGTCTGTGAAGGAATTGCAAAATCAGTGAAAGTTCTGTGCGATGCACTCGGGATCTGGTGTATGATCGCAGTCTGCGGTAACAATCCGGAGAAAGGGATCAAATACCGTCATACTTGGAACATTGTGAGAATTGGTGGAAATTATTATCATCTGGATGCGACATTTGATAATACACTCGGAAATGACAAAAAAGAAATCCGCTACGACTATTTCAACCTGGATGATAAAAGTATTTTCAGAGATCATGAGCCGCTGATCGCTCCGGCACCAAAGTGCGAAGAAGGGGACCATTTCTATTATAAAGAGAAGAAACTGTCGTTTACAAAGACAGAAGATGTATATAGAAGAGCATTACAGACCGCAAAAAAAGGAAGAGTATTTACGTTTCACTGGCGGGGCGGTTATCTGACGAAAGCTGTTTTGGAAGAACTTCTGGAGCTGATTCAGAAAGCCGGAAAAGAAAAGCAGAAGAATGCAAGGATCAGTTTGAACTGGCCGCAGGCGGTATTGCGATTTGATTATGTAGAAGATCATGGGGAAGTGGAACCGGAAGTTGTGGTTGAAGAGGCAAATGAAGGAGAGAAAGAATAGTGGATGCATTTGTAATGTTGCAAGAGCTTCTGGAACAGGAACAGTTTGAGCTGATTTTTCCGGAGCGATCAATTTCAGGGCAACTGGATATCCGACTGGTATATCTGATGAATGATGCGGTGGAAAGCTTTCTTGTATTTCACAATGCCAGAATGACAGGGGAATACAGACCGGACTATGAAGGAGAGATATCGGCATCGATGAGTTTTGAAGATATGGAGTACATTCTTGTGGTCCATCAGGGAGATTCAGTCGTCACGATATTTTTCGAAGATCTGTTGACAGATGTCCATCTGTATGATTATGGGGAGATCGGACATTTCTGGATGAAGGATTATGAATATCTGCGGCAGCTGGAATACCGTCTGGCAATCATGAGAGACAAGTATGATTATCTGGGAGAGGAATACTGTACACCAGAGGAACGAAAGCTTGCGATGCTGGTGGATTTTCCGCCGCTTAATTACTGCTGTTATCCTGCAGTGCCGGAACAATACATCGTCCCAAGAGTAGAGCCATGGGTGCCGACAGAAGAAGCAATTGCAGTGATGGAGAAACTGGCCGCAGAGGCGGATGATAAAGGATTGCTGAAGATATTAAAGAACTACCGGAAACATCCAAAGCCATATATCGCAAAGAAAATTGCAGCAATGCTTCACCGGAATGCGCATGCAAAAGTGGTTGATCTGTTGGATGAAAAGTTGAGAAAAACAGTTTCAGGCTACAAGAAACGTTCATTTGGAGAAGAGATGGATGTAAGATGTCAGCAACTGATGCACAAGGTGGAAGAAAGAAGACAGCAATTGCAAAAGGAAGGAAAAGATTCTGTTATTTTAAGAGAAGAACCATTCGAGATTGCAAAAGACAGTATCGGTTATCAGATTCATCTGATGATCTGGGAGAAGGGAATCTTAAACAGGAAAGTGAAAATAGAGAGTTATTCGCTGGAAAAGAATAAAGAATAGCAGATGCTTGTCCGCATGCCAGTATTAAAAATGGGCATCCACACCGGATGCCCAAAAGGAAAAAAGTTATGAAAAAGAAAAATGATATATATAAACTCGGTTGTTAGCTTTTATTAAATAACCGAAGGATTTTTTAGGCGAAGCAGATCAGATAAAAGTTGCTTCATATTTCTGATACCTGAGTGACTTCTTTGTTGTTGATAATTATATAATACATGGCAAATGTTTCTAATTTGTGTTATAAGGCTAAAGAAAATATGAAAAATCTTAAGATAATCTGTAGGAAATCTAAAGTGAGCAATAAGACTTCCGATAGAAGAGGTTGAGAAGGTGTTAGCACAGTAAAAATTATCCCTGTGTAACTGCTGCTCTCTGCTGAGTTTATTCAGCTTTCTGATAGATCAGGCGGCTATCACCGCTTTTCAATGTAGTATGCCCACAGCATGTGAAGCCTAATTTGGCGAGCAGATGCTGCATCGGGATATTATCATCGTGTGTATCAATCTTAATATTTGGAAACTGTTCATAAGCCCAGTTCAGGCAGAAGGTGGCAATGCCTTTCGTGTCCGGTGCTGTGGCAACTCTGTGAACAACGGCGTAAGGGCAGGAATTCAACCAGGAACCGTCAATGTTCAGATAATCGGGATCTTCTTCCGGATGAAAATAGAATACACCGCCAATCCGTTCCCGGTCATTTGCCCGGATGATACAGACATGTAAGCAGCCGGAACGGATGTCCTGTGTAGTCAGTTCTAACGGAGGATAGTTGTCCTTCCACTGGTCAGGGTTTCCATGTTCTTTCATATATTCCCGGGCATAAGCATAGATTGCAAGGATATCCGGGAGGTCATTCATTGTTGCTTTTCTGATCTGCATAAAAATCTCCTTTATATATAAAGCGTTCGTTTATTTTCGTAATTGTGGGAATATCTCGATACTCCGTTCCAGAATTCCTTCATGTATGCAATCGCAGTGCCATAATTTGTGATCGGGATATCTGCATCATCGGCACATTTCAGGCGGTATTTCATCTCACGCTCGTTCAGCATACATCCACCACAATGGATGATCATCTTATATCGGGTCAGATCCAGAGGAAATTCGGTTCCGCTGGTAAATTCAAAGGACACGTCTTTTCCGGTATATTTGCATACCCAGCGAGGCAGTTTGACAGTACCGATATCGTCACACTGACGATGGTGGGTGCAGCCTTCGCTGATCAGAATGGTATCTCCGTCTTCCAGTGTGTCTAATGCACGTGCGCCTCTGACAACGGTTTCCAGATTCCCCTTGTATCTTGCAAAAAGGATAGAAAATGAAGTTAAAAGGATATCAGAAGGTGTATCTTTGTCAACTTCTTTAAATGCCTGACTGTCGGTGATCACAAGCGCAGGTTTTTTGCCCAGTGAGTCCAGAGTGCTCTTAAGTTCCGTCTCTTTTACCACAATGGCAGTTGTACCGGCATCGAGAAGATCACGGATCGTCTGCTGTTGCGGAAGAATCAGTCTTCCCTTTGGTGCCGCCGAGTCGATCGGAACCACCAGCACGACAAAATCCCCGGGTTTTACAAGATCACGCACAATGAATCTGGAAGAATCCTCAGAAGGAACCAGAGATCCGAGCCGTTCCTTCAGTTCATGAATATGAAGATGTTCTGTGGTATTGGTCCACAGAATATTTTCCAGAGGAATCTTATATTTCAGGTGTGTGGATACAATCATTTCCTGGTGTACATGTTCGGATACCAGATCAGCTTTATTGAGTACGAGCAGGAGAGGAATTTTTTTATCCTGTATACGTGTAAGAATTGCATTGTCCTGTGGGGTGATTCCGGTGGTTCCATCAACTACCAGTACAGCAATATCTGTCTTGTTCAAGACCTGATAGGCTTTCTGGATACGAAGTTTTCCGAGTTCTCCTGTGTCATCGAGACCTGGAGTGTCAATCATGACAACCGGACCAAGCGGAAGTAGTTCCATGGCTTTGAACACCGGATCGGTCGTGGTTCCGCGTACATCGGATACGATTGCCAGATTCTGTCCGGTAAGTGCATTGATCAGGCTTGATTTTCCGGCATTACGCCTGCCAAAGATTCCGATATGTGTACGTTCTGAAGAGGGGGTGTTGTTTAAACTCATGATGTATTCCTCGCTTTCTGACAGCTATGTGTAAAGCTGACCATATAAAAATGTTAAAACTGTATGAATCTGCGGTATTGTTTCAATGATTAAATATTCAGGGAATCTCCACGGTCTGTTACAACCTGATATCCAACGGATTTCATCCGCATTTCCAGACAATGTCTGCACTGGGCGGATTCATCTCCGGTACAGATCTTATTATCATATAGAAGATAATCTTTCCGGACTTCCGTCGGTGAGAGATTTGGCATTACGACATTGGCTCCGGCAAGGATTCCGAGTTCACGTCCTTTCGGATGGATGGTTCCAAGTGCAGTTGTGGCCGGAAGCAGAACCTTTGGAATCATCAGACGAATCAGACCAAGCATATATAAGGTAAGCTCCAGTGTTCCCGCAGCTTCTCCGGCAAATGGGGTATCATGGTGTGGGATGAACGGACCGATTCCAATCATGTGTGGATTCAGTTCTTTCATGAAAAGCATATCTTCCGCCAGATGTTCCGGTGTCTGATAAGGCGATCCCACCATGAATCCGCAGCCGACCTGATAACCGATGTCCTTTAAGTTACGCAGACACTGCTGTCTGTGGACGGGACTAAGGTTTGATGGATGAAGCTGTCTGTAATGTTCGTGATTATAAGTTTCATGACGCAGAAGATAACGGTCGGCGCCTGCATCGAAGTAAGCCTGGTAACTTTCTTTTGATTTTTCACCGATGGAGAGGGTGATGGCGCAGTCGGATATTGCTCTTTGATCATCCGGATCAGATGGATGATGCGTTCATCTGTATAATATCCGTCTTCTCCACCCTGCAAGACAAAGGTACGGAAGCCAAGGTCATATCCTTCTTTACAACAATTCAGGATGTCTTCTTCTGACAGACGATACCGGTGTGCGTTTCCATTGCTTTTCCGTATGCCGCAGTAGAGACAGTCATTTTTACAATAGTTGGTAAATTCGATCAGTCCGCGCACGTAGACGTCGTGTCCGTAATAGCGGTGGCGTTCTTTGCGCGCCAGGGAAAAGAGATATTCGGAAAGTTCCGGAGTGCGTCCCTCGATCAGTGTGATCCATTCTTCTTTGGTAAGTGTATGTTCTTTGTGTAATTTATCAATGAAACTTTTTTGATTTTGGTTATCTGTATTCATTTATAGTTGTCCTTTAATTGCTGGTTGTTGATAATCATCTCCATATAGTATATCATACTAATTAATAAGAGTAGACAATAAATTCATTGGAAACTTTGGAATGTAGTGTGGCAGCATAAATAAAAAGGAAAGGAAACAAATTATGGGAATCGGCAAAAGAATATTAAATGTATTGATCGGACTGTTGTTTATCATAAGTGTAACGGTATTGGGATCAAGTTTTCTGGCAAAAAAGGTATTGGTGGATGCAATCAGTCAGGCAGGAGTCGATACTGCAATTTCACACCGGATGATGGATGCGGTATTCGGTTATGCAGGAGCGGATGATACGGAATGGATCGCAAAGATACAGAACAAGATCGAGAAAAACGGAGAAGTACAGGCAATTACACAAAAGGTCATGAACGAGATAACAGAGGATCTTTCCAGCGGAAAAGCGTACAAAGATGTAGATGTAACAAAAGAACTGAATCGGATTCTGGATGACAGTATGCAGGAAATTAAGGATACGAATCCGGAATTAAATGACGATATGCTGGCAATGATGAAACAGCAGTTGAAAGAGGAACTGGTTGATGTGCAGGATGTGCTGAACAGCTATGCTTCAAACCTGTATAATAATATGAACGATACCAGTACGGTGCAAGGAAAAGTTGCAAAGCTTTATACCATATTATTGTCTATGCCGTGCCGTGTGGCAGCGGGAGCAGCAATCCTGATTCTTGCGGTTCTGACGATTCTACTGGGCTATCCAAGATACAGAGGTCTCTTTTCACTTGGTGTAGAAGGTCTGATCTGCAGTGTTATCTTTGCGCCGGGAATCGGACTTATGGGAAATAAGGTACTCAGCTTACTGACGGACAGAATACTTGGACGTACGATTGATGTGAATCTGAAGGCATTCCTTTGGATGGGATGTATCTCTGCCGGAGCAGGAGTGGTATTCCTGCTTGCGGGGCTGATCGTGAGCTGGAAAGATGACAGATAAAAATCCAAAATTCAAGGTTGAGAAAGAAGGTGACAGTGGATGTTAAAGGCATATAAATATAGAATATATCCAAATAATGAGCAGAAAATACAGATTGCAAAAACATTTGGCTGTTGCCGTTTTGTATATAATCAGACACTGGCATACCGGAAA
>ENA-OQAA01000129-OQAA01000129.1-human-gut-metagenome-genome-assembly--contig:-NODE-129-length-54540-cov-3.709206_pt1 | contig 54540 bp, 66 predicted proteins | sample MGYA00242489_ERZ504515 | MGnify/ENA primary metagenome ERZ504515 (study PRJEB26092, sample SAMD00036237) | human gut metagenome | host: Homo sapiens | study: EMG produced TPA metagenomics assembly of... | reverse complement strand
TCTGCCAGCTGGTTTCCCAGGTCAAACTGACGGCTGGTGGATGGCACGTTCTCCTGCTCATCTCGCTTGTGGTATATACTTCACATAATTTAATAAACGTTCGTATGCACGCATTTTTGCTTTTCTCCTTCTCATGTATTCTTTATTTTCAAGCAGCTCGGCTAAATAATTTTACAGCTCTTCCAGTTTCTCCAGTTCCCCACCAAATGAAGTATCCATACATTCTTCAAAAGACGCTTCCTTCTTCATCTTCTCCAGTGCCACTCCCGCCTTCTTTACAGTCTGCACCGTTCCGGCACCTGCTATGCAGCCGCCAGGACACGCCATGCCTTCCAGCAGATATCCGTTGTATTTCCCTGCTTTGGCTGCCATCAGCATCTTTTTACACTCCTGAAGTCCGTTAGCACTGACTACCTTCACCTCGCGATCCGGATCCATTCGCTTTACAGCTTTCACAACTGCGGCTGCCACACCGCCGCTAACAGCGAAGCCACGACCGTCACTACTGGCCTGGGTAAGAGGCTCTTCCTCCGGAAGGCTGGCGAAATCAACGCCCTTGGCATCAAACATGCCTTTCACCTCTTCAAAGGTGAGAACGAAGTCCACATAGCTTCGAACCGATTTACGGCTTGCCTCCAGCTTCTTGGCTGCACATGGTCCTACAAACACGATCTTGCAGTCTGGCTCTTCCTGCTTCAGAAGTCTGGCAGTCAGTACCATGGGAGTAAGCGCCATGGAAATGCAGTTGGCAAGCTGTGGAACCGTCTTTTTTGCCATAACAGACCATGCCGGGCAACAGGAGGTTCCCATAAACGGAATTTTCTCTGGCACTTCCTTCATGAAGTCCTTAGCCTCCTCAATGGTACAAAGATCTGCACCCACAGCCACTTCCTTAATATCCGTAAATCCAAGCGCCTTAAAAGCTCCCCGAAGCTGGGTATTCTTCAATTCCGGTTCAAACTGACCTGCCACAGCCGGCGCTACAATGGCATAAACTGGTGTATCACTTTTTAATGCCATAATAGTCTGATAAATCTGTCCCTTATCTACAATGGCACTGAACGGACAACTTACCAGGCACATTCCACAAGAAACACACTTGTCATAGTCGATCTCTGCTCTTCCATACTCGTCTGAATGGATGGCATTCATTCCACAGGCCTTGGCACACGGACGCTCCTGCTTGATAATGGCATTATATGGACAGGATTCCAGACACTTTCCACATTTGATGCATTTCTCCTGATCGATCACAGACCGCCCGTTTTCCATGTGGATAGCCTGCTTGGGACAGACCTCCTGACAAGGATGTTCCAGACAGCCCTGGCAGCCCTCTGTGACAATCACACGCTTCTCTGGACAGGAGTTGCAGGCGAATTTAATAATATTGATAAGGGGCGGCTCATAATATTTCTCTTCGATCAAGCTGGCTTCTACGCCCTTGGAAATTGGCGCATGCTCGGAAATGTTTCGAAGAGGCAGTCCCATTGCCACACGCAGTCTCTCTCCTACGATAGCTCTCTCCAGAAAAATACTGTCACGATATGTTGCAATCTCTCCTGGAAGAATTTTGTACGGAAGATCATCCATCTCTTTCTCAATGTCGCCCTCATAGGCAAGTCGGGCAATCTCAGTAAAAATCTGGTGTCTGATTTTTGTCTTTGATGAGTATAGTCCTCTCATTCTTTTTCTCCTTACGCTGTAGTATTTTGCACCAGCCAGATTTTACCGCAATCAATCTAACTGTCTTTATAAAGTTTTCTTTCTCCGCTTTTTTAAATAGTTGATATAAATTCATCAAGTATTTATTATACCACCTATCATACAAAAAAAATTATAATTTAAGCAAATCTTTTTCCAATTTCTTTTCCTGGAGCATGTATGAAAAAGGCTTTCTTTTAGTGTGTTGAAAGTTGTTCAAATGTGTCCCTCCTGAAGAACTTTTCACCCTCCCAACACATTAAATAAGAAATGCGCGCAAAAAAGACACTGTACAGATTTCTCCACACAATGTCTTTCTTCAAAATTTTCACATAAAATAGTATTTTATCCACCTATCTGGCAATCCAGATCACAGACGGAATGCACTGCTTTTTTCAAAAGTTCCATATGCTCTGGTTCCGGAGGAAGTATCTTCGGCAGCTTGTATTCTCTTCCAAGCCAGTCGTACTTATCCTGTCCCAGACGGTGATATGGAAGAAGGTGAATCTTCTTCACACCTGGCAATGTAGCTGCAAAGGAAGCAATAGACTTGATTTCCTCCACACTGTCATTGAACGTTGGAACGACAGGTACTCGAATCACCAGATTGGTCTGACCAGAAAGAGCTACCCTTCTGGCGTTCTCCAGAGCCAGTTCATTGGGCTTGCCTGTAAACTGCTTATGCTTCTCCTGATTGGTATGCTTGATATCCATCAGGTAAGTATCCAAATAAGGCAATACCATCTCGATATTTTTCCAGGGAACACATGCCATACTCTCGATAGCTGTATTAATTCCACGCTCTTTGCTGCGCGAAGAAGGTCACGGGCAAATTCCGGCTGGCAAAGACATTCGCCACCGGAAAGTGTCATTCCACCGCCGGAGCGGTAGTAATATGGACGATCCTTCTCTACCAGTTCGATCATCTCGCGGACAGTTACGTCTCGTCCCATGGTCTTCACGCCGTCTGGAGTTTTCATTGTCTGGATCTTATATTCCTGGGATTCCGGATTGCAGCACCACTGGCATCTGAGCACACAGCCTTTCAAAAACACAATGGTACGGATTCCAGGGCCGTCATGGATGGAATAACGCTGGACGTCGAAAATACGCCCTGTAGTGTCTAAATATTCCATAGATATCTCCATTATACGGAAGTGCCAGCAGACTTCTCTTAACGAAGCCACCAGCAATTCCATTTATATTTTTCGCAGAAAGTTTCCATTCACAGCCACACTTATCATCTCGCTAAGAAGTGAGCTATGGGGCAATTATAACTCTCCTGCATAAGAGTCTGCTGACTTTTGTTTTAGAATCCCTGCTCAGTTCTTCTGATAATGTCATCCTGCAGAGATTTGGAAAGTGTGGTAAACAGTGCACTGTAACCAGCCACACGTACAACCAGATGCTTATAGTTCTCCGGATGTGCCTGTGCATCCAGCAGTGTCTCTCTGCTTACAACGTTAAACTGCATATGCATTCCCTTCTGATCGAAGTAGGATCGGATCAATGCAACGAACTTCTCAAGACCCTCACGTCCAGACAATGCTGACGGATGGAATTTCTGATTGAACAAAGTACCATTGGATACGATAAAGTGATCCAGTTTCGCAACAGAGCTTGCTGCTGCAGTAGGTCCGTTCACATCCTTGCCTGCGGATGGGGAAACACCATCTGCAACCGGAGTGTGTGCATATCTTCCATCTGGTGTAGCACCAGTCTGTCCGCCAAGGGGTACGTTTGCAGAAACCGGATAAAGTCCTGCCTGGTACTGTCCACCACGTGGGTTCTTAAAGTTCTGAAGCGGTCTTGTATATGTGTAAGCCACATCTCTTGCGAAGTAGTCCACTTCCGGAATATCATTTCCGAATTTCGGAACTTCTGCGATCATGTCGTGAATTTCCTGATATCTTGCCATCTTCTCAGGTGCCATCTGGGCATTCATAACAGATTTCAAAACTGCAGCTGCTGTATCCGCATCAACCTTGGCACCGCTCTCGGTCATCTCTCTTAAGATGCCGGTTGTGATCTCTTTCACAGACTGCTCATCCAGTCCTTTGCCATAGTTCCATGCAAGAGCTTCCTTCAGCTCCTCCATCGTAAACTTCTTCTCTTCATAGACCAGCTGACGAATTGCATACAGGGAATCTGCCATGTTTGCAATACCAAAGCCCTGGGGACCGGTAAAGTTATAAACTGCGCCGCCTTCCTGTACGGTCTTTCCACGTTTGATACAGTCATCGATCATACTGGAAAGGAATGGAAGCGGACAACGCTTTGCATGAGCCACGTCAATGGCATTATCTGCATTTACAAGAAGGGAAATGCAGTACTCCATCTGTTTCTTGTATGCATCATAGAATTCATCGAATGTAGCCATCTGGGTTACATCGCCGGTAGGAATTCCGACCATCTCGCCCTGATCCATACCATTGGCAAATACAAGCTCCAGCGGACGGCACATATTAAAGAATGCTGCATCATGCCATCCCTCTGTCTTACCTGCTTTCTGTGGCTCTACGCAACCGATGATATTATACTCACGGGCATCTGCAAGGGAAAGTCCTCTGTTCTGCAGTGCTGGGATGATTACCTCGTCGTTATAATAAGCCGGAAGTCCGATACCCGTTCTGGTAAGCTCTGCTGCTTGATCAGAAGGTCATGAGGAGAACCATTCCATACACGGATGGAAAGGGACGGAGCCGGAAGATGTACATGCATGGATGCCTCAATACACATAAAGGAAAGGTCATTGGTCACATCATTGCCATCTTTATCCTGACCTCCTACGATCAGGTTCTGGAACAGACTGTAGCCTGCGAAGCCTTCTGCGGAAGCAGCATCACGGACTTTATTCAGGTCATTTAATTTTACCCAGATGCAATCAAGAAGCTCCTGGGCTGCTGTTCTGGTAATCGCGCCGCTCTCAATATCCTTCTTATAATAAGGATACATATACTGGTCGAAACGTCCTGGGGAAATGGAATGTCCGCTAGACTCCATCTGGAGAAGCTGCTGCACAAACCAGAAGGACTGACACGCCTCCCAGAAATTGGTAGCTCCCTTCGCCGGAACCTTGCTGCAATTGGATGCAATCACAAGAAGCTCTGCTTTACGCTGTGGATCTGTACATTTCTCTGCCATTTCAAGGGCAAGCTTTGCATATCTGTCTGCATAATCAATCACTGCCTGGCAGCTCATGATAACTGCTTCCAGGAAACGGGAACGCTCTGCGTAATCTCCATCCCCCACATTGCATTTATCCAGCTCAGCCTGTGCTTTCGCCATAATGCCTTCGTATCCAATTTCAAGAACTTCCCAATACTTTACTGTAACGTGTCCTACACCATTGTAGAAATAATTTCCTGGTGTAAAAATGTTGTGATCGATGGCACGGATTGCTTCCGGTGCCATATATGCTGTGGCAAGCTCACTGGTAGTCTTGCCTTTCCAGTATTTGTGTACCTCGCGAAGATCTGCTTTGGCCTGCTCTGAAATATAGAATGGATCAGCAGTTCTGGTGGCAACCGTATCCAGCTCGTCTTCCAGCCACTGGTAGGAAAATTCCGGGAATGTCTGGCATCCTCTCGGTGCAATGGAGTTACTTCCCACGATCAGTTCCTCATCACGGATGATGATCGGAATATTATGTAAAATGTGGGAAAAAGCTTTCGCTCTTCTGGTAATGATCGGCTGGTCTTCCGTCTCCTTATAGGACTCTGTGATCAGCTTCGCTCTGTAAGATTCGATCTCCGGCATCTTGGCATAGAGATGATCTACCAGGCGGGTAATTCTGGAAGATTTGGGAATCTCACTTGTATTGTATTTTTCCATGGTTCTCCTTTCTCATGGATGTCCCGGCATATGAAATAGTATTCTGTATCTCAAAAACACAATATTCTCTCTGTCGGCAACATAAATGTCCGTTGTTCCATGACATAGTTTTCTATGCTCATTATACGTCATTTGCTATGCGGTGTCAACATAATTCAACACCAGTTTTGTTGTTTTAGTTGGTGTTTTTGGTTGATTTTTGTGGTTTTTCGTTGTTTTTATTAAAAAGCACAATTAAACCAAAAAGCGTTTTCCGATTTTCATATTTTGATTTCGGAAACGCTTTTCAAATTATATCTCCACACAAATTATATAGCAGTTCAGTGCCATACGTTGAAAGTTATCAATTTATTTGAAATATATGTGTATTCTTTCTCTCTGCCCCGTCTTGATATTTTCAGCCAATGCAACAGCAAGAAATCCAGATCCTCCTGCAACTTTTATTTTGCTGCCATTTGGTGACATCTTTGCTACACCCCAGTTACTTCTTGCATACGATATTCCCCCTCTGAGTTTCCAACCTTTTTTCAGATTAAATTTAAATGCGATACTCTTATTTTTATATTTGGAATAACGCAGATTATAAATTGCATTCTTTTTAAAAGCAGTTCCTTTAATTGTGAGCTTTCCCACCTTTTGCAGAAGAAACAGGATTTACATATTTATACACGGTAAATGTACATTTGTAAGTTTCCCGTTCAGTTTTCACAGTAATAGTTGTTGTGCCAGCTTTTTTGGGGCGTAGCCCAAATAGCATTATCCTTTATCTTTACAGTTGCAACTTTTGTATTACTGGATTCCACAACTACTTTTCTTTTTCCAATGTAGGCAATAAGTTCATCCGGATTGTAGCATCTGCGATTTTCCATAGTTTTAGAAGAATAAATAGTTGCATTTGTCTTAAGAATTTTAAATACCTCTTTTGCGTAAGCAGGCACGGTCATTGCAAACATCATAGCAAATGTCAGCACAACCGTTATTATTTTTTTTAGTGACTTTTTCATTTTCAACACTCCCTTCATGATATGGACATTACAGAATACAATATATATATGCATTTTTGATTTTATAACAGTTTATACCCATTTACAATCTGTGCCAAAATGTGTGCGCAATTCTTTCGCGGGTTTGTCACATTCTGTTTTTTATCAATAAAAAACTGCCATATCAGATTTCTCCAATACAGCAGTTTCCTCATCTTCTTATTTACCAGCTATGTAAAATACCAGTGCCTCATTCACATCTTAGTGGCAGTGTCCGCCGCAGCTTCCACAATTACCATTGCAGCCTTTTCCGCTTTTTTTATCCTTCACAATACTTCTCACTGCCAGACCTGCTATTACGACTACGATAGCACCAACAACTACTGTTCCCATATGATACTCCTTTCAGATTACCTATAAGCTCCTTTATGTTGTTAGTATATTCTAACATTCATTAGATGTCAATATTTATTTTATATTCCTTACACATTCAGCTTCATCTGTCCGTCTTTAATATATCCCATATTTCGCATTCCGCGGTAAATCACATAGGATAACAGTCCCGGAAGTAGGAAGTGGAACAATACAATTTTCAGAATTACCAGCACCGGTGATTCTGTTGCCACCATAGTCTGGTAAGTCATGATCTGTCCAACCAGACCAGAGGTTCCCATTCCGGAACCAGTTGCATTGTTTGTCATATGGAAAGGCCCGATAATGGCAATTGGGCCTAAAATAGCAGATGCCAGTGTAGGAGGCAGCCAGATCAGCGGACGCTTCATAATATTAGGGATCTGCAGCATGGAAGTTCCGATTCCCTGGGCAAAAAGACCGCCCACGCCATTATCCTTAAAACTTGTCACTGCAAATCCAATCATCTGACAGCAGCATCCGATCGTTGCCGCACCCGCTGCCACGCCATTCAGCCCCAGAATAATTCCAAGAGCTGCAGAACTAATTGGCAAAGTCAGTACCATTCCCATGATGACAGAAACCACAATTCCCATTAGGATTGGCTGCTGCTCAGTTCCCCAGTTTACCAGGTTGCCAAGCCATGTCATGAAGCTTGATACTCCCGGTCCTACCAGTATCCCTACAGCACCACCGGAAAGGATGGTGATTGCTGGTGTAATAAGAAGATCCAGTTTTGTTTTTCCGGCAACCAGCCTCCCAATCGTAATTCCCACATATGCAGCCACAAACGCTCCAAGAGGCTCGCCAGGACCGGATAACACTAATGCCCCTGTATCAGACAACAGGTTCCTGCAATAAGGTTTGATGCATAAGCCCCAATCATTCCTGCTGCCGCAGCCGACAACAGCACATAAGTAGATTCCCGGAATTTATACGCAACACCGATGCCGATTCCGGCACCTGTAAGCCTCTGGGCAACCACTGCAAATGCACTTAAATAAGTGCCATATGTACCGCCCATCAAATCACCAATCTGTTTCAAAATAGTTCCGATGATCAAAGTAGAAAACAACCCCAAAGCCATTCCGCTTAAACCATCAATAAAAATATTGTTTAAAACCTTCTTTATCGCTTTCATACTCTCTCCTTGTCCCCACCATCTAAAGCATGTAAAAAATTAATCTTGCAATCTGCAAAATACACCGAAAAGTGGGGCATGCAGACTGCGAGATTGTTTTTTCCGAACACGCTCTAATATAGATCCATCTTCTTCCTTCCCAGTTCAAGAAATACCTTCGTCCCTTTTCCAAGCTCCGACTCTATCCTGATTCCGTGATCCAGCCTTTTCATAATCTTTCCGCAAAGATAAAGTCCAATTCCAGTAGACCTGTTCTCTTCACGTCCATTATAGCCAGTAAACCCCTTTTCAAAAACCCGGGGCAAATCTTCGGCACGGATTCCGATTCCAGTATCTTCGATCACCAACGTATGCGGCCTGGATTTGCTCATATAGATGGATATTTTTCCTTTTTTTGTGTATTTCAGTGCATTTGATAAAATTTGTCCCAACACAAAGCCAAGCCATTTTTTCATCTGTAAGCACCGTTTCCGATACCTCTTGATACTCCAGAGAAAGCTTTTTCCCAATAAATATTCTGGCAAATTTGTGAATCTGCTCACGAATCAGAGAATCCATATCCACTTCCTCAAAGCGGATGTCTGAAGCCATATCCTCCGTTCGAAGATACCCCAGCACCATCTCCACATACTGCTCCACCTTAAAAAGCTCATTCTGAATCTCCTGAGGTCTGGGCTTCTCTTCCTGAAGAAGCAATCTTGCTGCAGCAATAGGTGTTTTGATCTGGTGGACCCACAGCGTATAAAAGTCTGTCAATTCTGTACCAAAAGCACTTCTCTGATTTTCAGCCTCTATTCTCTTCTCATCCAGACTACGGCAGATTTCCCGGTAAATAGCCTCATTTTCATTCTCCGGAGCCTCCAGATATTCTTCTGAAAAATTGCCGCAGTCTCTTATGTAAAGCAGACTTTCCTGCTTTTTCCGGTATTTATGGTAATCCCACATAAGCCCAGCCTGTCAGCAGCATTTCAAAAACCGCCACATAACCTACAGGCTCCAGCGGAATATCATACAGAAAAAGGATTCCAGCCGTTACCGCTACCATAAGTAAAGCCAAAACACCTGTTTTCCATCTGGTTTTCAGATATTTAATCATACCATGTACCAGGCCTTTTTTGGTGATAATGAAGTTCTCTACACCCAGACCTTCCAGCTTCCGACGGATTCTTGTGATGTTTACTGTCAAAGTATTGTCATCCACAAAGCTGTCGCTCTCCCACAGTTTTGTCATAATCGACTCTCTGGATACAACATGCCCCTGATGTTCAAATAGTATCTGCAATATCTTCAATTCGTTTTTCGTCAGGTCTGCAAGCTTTCCATCCACTGAAATCGTCCCATTTCCAGGATTCAGCACTACGCCGCCCCTTTCCAGAAGACTGTTGTTCTGACCAAAGGCATAGGTTCTGCGAAGCACAGCCTGCACCTTCGCAGTTAACACATCCAGATCAAAAGGTTTCGCGATAAAATCATCTGCACCCCGGCTCATGGCCATTACCATATTCATATTGTCAGCCGCTGAAGACAGAAACATCACTGGTACCTGTGAAATTTTGCGGATTTCCTCACACCAATGAAAACCGTTAAAAAACGGCAGTTTCAAATCCAGCAGCACCAGCTGTGGATCTTTTTGCACAAACTCCTGAATCACATGAGTGAAATCTTCGATCTGAAAGACCTCATATCCCCAGGATTCCAAATGTCGCTTTACTATCTGTACAATAATTTCGTCATCTTCTATTATTAAGATTTTATACATTTTTAATCAAGTTTTTCTTCTAAACGGACATGTCTGCCTGCGCAGACATCACCCCAAATGAAAGTCGATTGTTCCGCGCCTTTAGCGCTACCGCGCAGGACTTTTATCCTAAATATGCCTTCAGTAATTTCAGTGTATTCTTCGCTCCATCCTGTGTGACCGCTCGTATCCATGAGATGCGTAAACTCCCGGTCCGATCAGACCATGCTTCATATCATAGCCTGCTTTCAGTGCTGCATCCACATCAGAGCCATAATGAGGATACACATCCACAGCAAACGCAATGTCATTCTCCTGTGCAGCCTTGATCAGACCGGAAACCACCTGGTAATCATATGGTCCCATACTGTCCTTAGCGCAGATTGAAACCATGGTTTCATCACATTCCAGGCCTTTTCCAACACATCCCATATCTACGGAGATCATCTCTGTCACTCCATCTGGGATAGCGGCACATCCACCATGTCCCACTTCCTCATAAGAAGTGATCAGTACATAAATGGTACGCTCTGTCTGAATTTCTTTCTCTTTCAGATATTTAGCATAGCCGAGAAGAATAGCAGTGCTGAATTTATCATCAAGGAAACGGCTCTTGATGTATCCGCTCTCAGTCACAACTGTCCTTGGATCAAAGCAGACAAAATCGCCTGTCATGATTCCAAGTTTTTTCACATCCTCTTTATTCTTCACCGGCTCATCAAGAATGGCCTCCATCGTCTCATAAGTACGTTTGGTATCGCTATACTCGCCGTTTACATGAACAGACGCATTCTCCAGCTGGAAAGTTGCATCATATACTTTGCCGGACTTTGTATAAACCTTACAATTCTCAGCCTCTGCATTGTTTGGATTCATACCGCCGATATTAGTCAGTTTCAGATGTCCGTTGTCCATGATCTGGCAGACCATTCCGCCAAGAGTATCCATGTGAGCTGCCAGAACCACTGCATTCTTATCGTCTTTTCCTCCAAGCTTTACGAGCACAGCGCCCTTCTGGGTAATCTGAGGCTTATAGCAAGATTCTCAAATTCTTTTTTCACAAATTCGGCTGCCATGTGTGTGAAGCCGCTTGGGCTTGGCACTGCAAGCAGATCCTGTGCTGTTTTCATAACATAATCCGTGTATTTTCCCATGATATTCTCTCCTGTTTCTTACGAATTTTAATCTTATCACCTATCGTTCTTCACTTTTTGTATAGCAATGCGCTTCACAGAAATTACTTTTAAGCGATAACATTATATTTACTTATTATCCTCAAATGTGATAACTTTATAGCCCATACTTTTTGCCAGTTCCACGGGTCTGGCTGCGTCACATAAGCTTCCCATGAATTTCCTGCGGCACTCTGGCTTTCACCAGAATTCCAGTATCTGTGTACTCCTCCGAAAGCAGCTGCCATATTCCCGGATCAGCTGGATCTTGCCAGCCTCCTGATAGGAAAAAATTTTTCCACATAAATCTGCTCTTCAGAAAGGATTTTCCCCAGAAGCTGCTTTAAATCCTCCAGACCTTCCCCTGTTTTGGCCGAAACCTTAAGAGTATGGTCTGCCATACTGTCGCGCATGCGGATTGCTGCACCCACATCGACCTTGTTAAATAAAGTAATCGTCTTTTTGCCCTGGACACCAAGCTCCTGCAGGGTATCATAAACAACCTCCATCTGCTGTACCGCCTGAGGATTCGAACAGTCTACCACATGAATAATATAATCTGCATATTTCGCTTCCTCCAGGGTACTCTTAAAAGCTTCAACCAGATTATGCGGCAGTTTACGGATAAATCCAACAGTATCTGTAAGCAGGATCTGCTGTCCGTCATCTAATGTCAATGCTCTGGTTGTAGGATCCAATGTGGCAAACAGCTTATCCTCTGAAAGCACTCCGGCTCCAGTGAGGGTATTTAACAATGTAGATTTACCTGCATTGGTATAACCTACAATAGCAACAGTCTTCATCTTTCCCCGGGTACGTCCGGTACGGAGCAGTTCTCTGTGCTTCTCTACCTGGGAAAGCTCTTCCTTCAGCGCTGTGATCCTCTTTCGGATCAGACGTCGGTCGCTCTCCAGCTTCTTCTCTCCAGGACCTCGGGTTCCGATTCCTCCTCCAAGTCTGGACAAAGACGCACCTAGTCCTACCAGTCTGGATGCTCTGTAACGGAGCTGTGCAAGCTCAACCTGAATCTTTCCCTCGCTGGTAGTGGCATGTTTTGCAAAAATGTCAAGGATCAGAAGAGTTCTGTCCATTACCTTACATTCCAGCTCATGCTCCAGATTGTTCATCTGTGCCGGGGAAAGTTCATCGTCACAGATGATTCCTGTAGCATCCGTGGCCAGCATAAGAGCACGTACCTCCTCGATCTTTCCTTTTCCAATATAAGTTCCAGGATGTACAGTCTCACGGTTCTGGATAATTTTTCCCACTGTCTGGCTCCGGCAGTATCTGCAAGCTCCTCCAGTTCATCCAGGGATTCTTTCACATTATCGTTCTCATCCAGCTGAACGCCAACCAGAATCACCTGCTCCTGTATTTCTTCAATATATTCCATAAATCCTCCTTCCGGATCATCCATAAACTAACTTTCAGTTACTTTTCTATCTGAAAATCATCTGTTAGAGTATAACACAAACCCATCCCTTTTGGGAGAGGTATATTTCAGTTACTGTTCACTGGTAACGTTCCGCGAGGCGTTTTTTGTGAACAAAGTTCACAGAAAACCCGAGAATTGCGGCGCGAAATCATGCGAATGCATGATTTCTGTGCATCGCGAAGCGCGTTACTGTGAACGGAGTGAACAGTAACTTTACTTATGTTCCTTGGTTATATTAAACTAGTGGTTTATTGCAGAATATGTAGTTCTTCTGGTAATATAAAACATGCAAGAAATCATATCGGTCATTATCCCGCTAAGGAGGCGGAGCGGACTGTAAATCCGCTGTTATCATAACACGAGTGGGTTCGATTCCCTCATGACCGAGTATACTCCTGTAGCTCAGCTGGATAGAGCACGCGTCTACGAAGCGCGGTGTCGAGAGTTCGAATCTCTCCAGGAGTGCTTCCAATGGCAGATGTCTTGGAGTAAAGTGAATCAGGTAAGGAAATGGTGCAAAGGAAGAAAGCTGTCTGTGACTGGACAGTTTTTTATTGAGCTTTTTTATTGAACTTCAACCTCTGGACTTTAAAGATGTGCTATTTGCGATAAATTTGTTACACTTTACGCTAAAAACAGGTACAGAAATTGCAGGGTGTTATAATAAATCCATATTATGAATTATGTAAAATAATCGATGGAGGATGAAGGTATGAAAACAAAGCAGGCTGTAAATCCGTACCTGCCAAGCTGGGAATACGTGCCGGATGCGGAGCCGCATATTGTGGATGGACGTGTATACATATATGGTTCTCATGATCTTTTTAACGGCTTGAATTTCTGTCTGGGAGACTATGTATGCTGGTCAGCACCGGTAGATGATCTGGGAACTGGCGTTATGAGGGTGTTATTTTCAAAAGAGAGCAGGATCCGGCAGCACCGAAGATCCGTCTTACAAATGGTCTGGCAGCACCGGATATGATCCAGGGACCGGACGGAAGATTTTATCTTTATTATTTCATGGGCGGCACCAAGATGATCTCTGTGGCTGTCTGTGACAAGCCGGCGGGCAAATATGAATTCTATGGTTATGTAAAATATGCAGACGGCACTCCTATTGGAAAGAAAGAGGAGCCGCTGCAGTTTGACCCGGGCGTTTTTATGGATGATGATGGAAAGCTGTATCTTTACACAGGCTTTGCCCTTCAGGGAAATCCCCTTCTGCTTGATGGATCCAAGCCGACTGAGCACGGTGCAATGTGCTTCGAGCTGGACCCGGCAGATATGCTTACTGTAAAAATGGGACCGAAATACATTGGAATTGCCAGTGAGAAAGAAGCACCGGGAAGTTCTTATGAGGGACATCCCTTCCTGGAGGCAAGCTCCATGCGTAAATTCAATGGAACCTATTACTTCATCTACAGTTCCCTGAACAGCCATGAGCTCTGCTATGCAACAAGCAATAATCCTACTGGTGGATTTGAATTTGGCGGTGTTCTGGTCAGCAACGGAGACATTGGCCTTCCAGGAATCACAGATGTGAAAAATGCAAGAAACTGTACTGGAAACACTCACGGAAGCCTGATCGAGATTAATGGAAGCTATTATGTTTTTTATCACAGACACAGTAACCGTAAGCAGTCTTCCCGTCAGGCATGTGCAGAGCGCATCCGCTTCGAGAATGGCAAATTTTATCAGGCAGAGATGACTTCCTGTGGTCTGAATGACGGACCGCTTAAGGGAAAAGGAAATTATCCTTCCTATATTTCCTGTAACGTATATGGCAAAAAGGGAACCCGTTTCTTAAGTATGATCAAACATCCAAAGTCCGGACATCCATATCTGACTCAGGATGGAAAGGATCGTGAACAGGGGTCAGATCAGTATATTGCCAATATGTGTGACGGAGCAGTTGCAGGCTTCAAATATTTTGACCTGCGTGAGACCTCTAAGGTTCGTATTAATATTAAGGGAAAAGCAACTGGAGTTGTTTATGTATCCACAGAGGAAGGCGGCAAGCCAGTGGCAAAGATTCAGGTGAAACCTTGCAAGGAACAGCACGGTTTTGCAGCTGATGTAAACGGACTCGGTGAGAAAGAGGCACTGTACTTCAGTTACAAGGGAACTGGGCGCATTTAATTTTATGTCTTTTGATCTGAAGTAAGATTCCATTAAATGTGCAGGAAATATTCTGCCCGCAAATGGCAGACAGAGCTTAAATAAAGGGAAAAAGAGTTTATATTAAGAGTCAAATAAACCCAGGAGGCGAAATATTTGAACATTACTAATTTTGCAAGAAAACTTGCAGAAAAGCCGGTTTTTAAAACAAGAATCAAATCCGATCAGGTGAAGCTTCCGGAGATTGCCATTGGATATTTTCTGGCGCCCTTTTGCGCCATGTTTGCCAATGCCATTTTCGGTGCCTATCTGAACCGTTATTATGTAGATGTACTTGGCTGGACGAAATTCGGAGCATTTGCCACACTTCTGCCAATTGTATCTGTGATTTTCGTAGTTCTCGGAAATCTGATGATCGGGCAGTGGATCGACAACACCAGAAGTACCCAGGGAAAAGCAAGACCTTATATGATCATTGCGGCCCCCATGCTGATCATAGCCATTATTCTTATGTTTATGACACCAGCTAAGGGCAATAATGCGGTGCAGATGATCTGGATCGCAGTGTCCTATAACCTGTACTATGCACTTGCATATCCATGTTTTTACTGTGCACACAGCTCCATGGTCTCTCTTTCTACCAGAAATTCTGAGAGCCGCGGACTTCTTGCAACACTGTCAAATGCAGCAATGGTTGCTTCTGCCGGAGTTGGAGCCAGCATTGTAGTGCCGATCCTTCTTCAGAGCTTTCTGTTTGTGACAAAGGAAGGCGGAATTGATGTGGATGCAAGCTATTCACACTGGAGGATTATTTCCATAGTTCTTTGTCTGGTAAGTGCATTTGGCTGTATGCTGGAATATTATTTTACCAGAGAGCGTATTACAGAGGAAACCATCAATCTGAATGTAAAGGAAGAGAAGATGCCGCTGAAAAAACAGCTGGAAGGCTGTATCCACAACAAATACTGGTGGATCATCATTCTCTATTTCCTGATTTTCCAGTTTGGCCAGCTGATCAAAAACAGTTCCATGAGCTTCTATGTAAGATGGATGTTTGACAGTGTAATTAATTCTGCAAATCCGGAGCAGACTTCCGGAGCATTAATGTCAACACTTGGTCTGGTTGGTGGAATCCCTACTGCGGTTGGTATGGTAGTGGCATGGCCAATTGCCCGTAAGCTGGGCAAAAAGAGAGCCGTTGTTACAGGACTTTGCTTCTCCGTTGTAGGTGGCCTTGTCTGCTTCCTGAATGTACACAGCTTCGGAATGGTTGCTACAAGTATGGTGCTGAAAGGAATCGGAAGTATTCCGGCAGTGTATGTGACGATGGCACTTCTTTCTGATGTGCTTGACCATCTGGAAGCGAAAAATGGTTTCCGAAGCGACGGATTTACAATGTCTGTGTACAGTTCCATTATGGTAGGCTTAAGTGGACTCTGCATCGGTGTGCTGAACAGCCTTCTTACCTTTGCAGGCTACAGCAATACCGGCATTGCCTGCAATCCGCAGACTCTGGAAATTGTTGAAAATGTGGCAAACTATACAGGCCAGATCGTCTACCGTCAGATGGGTGGCGTGGAGCAGGTGCTTGCATTCGCATTTTTGGCGGCAGATGTGATCACATATGCAGTTGTTATCATTCTCATGAGCCGTCTGGATGTGGAAAAACACATTGAAGAGGACCAGAAAATGATCAAAGAAAATCAGAAGAAGGCAGCTAATATCTAATTGTTTCAGAACCTGTTTCCTGTTATACTATTCTTAGCTAACACAAGTGATTCCGGCTCCCTGGTGCAGTGTCACTGTGCCAGGGGGCCGTTTTAGCCGAATTAACTGTGAAGAAGCTATTCGGGTATGAGAAGGCAGCAAAATGGATTGGAATATCCGTTTGATTGAATAGGATAGGTGAGAAATAATTATGATAAGAATTGCAATTGTAGAGGATGACAGGCATGATCGGGAGCATTGAAGAAATGCCTGAATCGTTATGAAAAAGAGAACCAGGTGAAATTTTCCGTAACAGAATTTCAGGACGGAGAGGATATTGTAACCGATTACACTGCCAGCTATGACCTTATTATTTTGGATATTGAGATGGCGTTTCTCAATGGAATGAAAGCAGCAGAAAAAATCCGTGAGCTTGATACAAATGTAATTATTATTTTTATTACAAACATGCCTCAGTATGCCATTCAGGGATATAAGGTAAATGCGCTGGATTATATTCTGAAGCCAATTTCCTATTTTTCATTTTCAGAGAGTATGGTAAGGGCTCTGGCAAAGGTGAAGACACCGGAGAAGGAGTACATTACCATTGTTCTGAAGGGAGGTAAAAAGAAGCTGGATGTGGCGCGAATCTGTTATGTGGAAGTTCAGGACCATGTGCTGATCTACCACACTCTGGATGGGGATTTTGAGACAAAGGTACTATGAGGGATACAGACAATCAGTTTGATCCCAGGAAATATTTCCGGTGCAACCGCTGTTATCTGGTAAATCTGGAATTTGTAGAGACTTATCAGGGCAGTGATATCATGGTAAATGGCGATACGATCCAGGTGAGCAGAAGCAGGCGGAAGCCTTTCTGGATGCACTGAATGAATACATGAATGAGGTGGGAAAATGAGAGGTACGGTAGTCAACACTCCCGGATATTATTATGCCATTTCCTACTGGCTTTCTGCACTGGTAATGATCCTTGTGCATGGACGAGGGAAAAGGGACCTGTGGAAATATCTGTATGGGGTGCTGAGCTTTATCATTATTTTTACAATTATTTTTTTTACAGATGGAATAAAGCAGATGTTCTTCATGCCTTTTATGATATGCGTGTTTTTATTGCTGTTGTTGTATATCAGGATGGCAGGAGAGCTTCCGTGGCGTGAAACCGGATTTTTCTGTGCGAAGGCATTTATCAACGCAGAATTTGCAGCCTCTTTGTGCTGGCAGATTCATTATTTTTATACAGGTGATTTCAGTGGTCAGGAGGTGGGAACACCAGAGCAGATGTTATGGCGTGTACTGCATATGATAGTTATTTATGCAGTACTGTATATCCTGATTTATTTGCTTGAACGTTATCTGAAGAAAGATATTGAGGAACTGCAGATCACCCGCAGAGAATTACTGGTTGTATATTTTGTAATGATTATGGTATATTGCATCAGCAACGTAAGCTATGTGGATGTAAAAAGCATTTTCAGTGCGGGAACAGCTATGGATGTGTTTATTATCCGCACATTGGCAGATCTCAGCGGCATGGCAGTTCTTTATGCTTATCACATTCAGGTAAAAGAAATCCAGATGCGTTTTGAGAAGGATACGCTTCGGAATATTATGGATATGCAGTACAAAAATTACAAGCTTTCCAAGGAGAGTATCGATATTGTAAATCAGAAATACCATGATCTGAAGCATCAGATCAATCTTTTAAAAAGCGGCGCAGATTCTGAAAAAGCAGGGGAATACCTGGAACAGATGGAGCGTGAGATCAAGATTTACGAGACACAGAATAAAACGGGAAATAAGGTCCTTGACACCATTCTTACCAGTAAAAGCATGCATTGTCAGAGACATGGTATTGAGCTGAAATTTATGGGTGAGGGACAGTTGCTGAATTTTATGGAGGATATGGATATCAGTGCTCTTTTCGGAAATATGCTGGATAATGCCATTGAAAGTGTGGTGAAGATCAAAGACCGTCAGAAACGTCTGATTTCCCTGCACGTGATTCAGGATAAACAGTTTATCCGTATTCGCACAGAGAATTACTGTGAGGAGAATGTTCAGTTCCAGGATGGAATCCCGATCACCACCAAGAAAGATAAACGGTTCCATGGATATGGAATGAAGAGTATGAAAAAAATTGTAGAGAAGTATGGCGGTTCAGTTATGGCGGGCAAGGCGAATAACTGGTTTGAGCTGAAGATACTGATTCCGATGAAACATTAGACGATTTTTAGGAGGAAAGATAATGCCATCATATAGTATAATTGAGAACTTCGAAGTACATAAAAATAACCGTTTTCTGGAAATTGCAGAATCCTTAAAGCCAGAGCTCCGGCATAAAGAAATCAAGGCTGCAAAGGAAATTATGGTGGGAAAAGACCGCCAGATGAGAACAGTTATTACAGAAGAGTACCCGATTGAAAATCTGTATGCAAAATCTTTAAAAAGAGATGATACAGTATTTGTGGATTTCGGGGATCATGCGGTAGGTTATGTGACTCTGGAGCTTAGTAAAACTGGAAGCCATCAGGATGCACCGGTTTATTTTTACCTGAAATTCGGTGAGCGTCTGGAGGAAATGACGGACAAAACTGCCGATTATGACGGCTGGCTCAGCCGTGGCTGGATTCAGGAGGAGTATATTCATGTGGATGTACTTCCGGCGAAGGTGAAGCTGCCAAGAAGATATTCTTTTCGTTATATGGAGCTTCGTGTAATTGATACTTCTGCCAAGTTCCAGATGAAAATCAATGGTATTTCCTGTGATACGGTTTCTGCTGTAGACATGGAGTCTGTAAAGCCGGTGGATTTCGGAGATCCGCTTCTGAATCAGATTGATCTGGTAAGCCGAAAAACCCTGAAAGAATGCATGCAGGATGTTTTTGAGGATGGACCGAAGCGTGACCGCAGAATGTGGCTGGGAGATCTGAGACTTCAGGCGAGAGCCAATTATTACACCTTTAAGAATTATGATCTTGCCAAACGCTGTATGTATATTTTTGCAGGACTGCTTTTTAATGAGGGAAAACTAAGCGCCTGTGTATTCACAGAACCGGAGATGGAGCCAGATGATACTTACCTTCTGGACTATGCATTGTTTTTCTCATCTGTGCTTCTGGATTATTATGAGGCAACCGATGATCTGGAAACCTTAAGGGATCTCTATGATGTGGCAATTGATCAGATCCGCATTGCCATGACACAGTTAAATGAGAAAAATGTTGTGGAGGATTTAGGTGATGCATTCTGGTGCTTCCTGGACTGGGGAGATGGTCTGAATAAGCAGGCCGGAGCTACAGCAGTTCTTATTTACTGTATCCGTTACGGAATCCGCCTTGCAAAGATTCTGGATAAACAGGAGGATATCAGCTGGCTGGAAGAGAAGCAGGCCATGCTGAAAGAGGCAGCGGTGAAAGAGTTCTGGGATGAAGAGCTTGGAATGTTCGTAAGCGGTCCGGACCGTCAGGCTTCCTGGGCAACCCAGATCTGGATGATTCTGGCCCGTGTCTTTGACAAAGAGACAAACTGTAAATTGATCCATCATGTAATGGAAGTGAATCCGAGAATCCGCATGGTAACTCCATATATGTATCATCACTATATTGATGCGCTTATCCGCTGTGATGAGAAAGAGCTTGCACTGGAAGAGATGAAACGCTATTGGGGCGAAATGATCCACGACGGTGCGGATACCTTCTGGGAACTTTATAATCCTTATAACAGGGAAGAATCTCCATATGGTTCCAGTATGGTTAACAGCTACTGTCATGCATGGAGCTGTACGCCGACGTATTTCCTTAGGAAATTTTATATGGATAATGAGAAATAAGATTGAGAATGAGGATCTTGCAGAAATGCAGGATCCTTTTTGAAATGAGAGAAAGATTCCTGATAAAATACAACACATAGGAAATAATGACTGGCATTACAATATGGGGAAAGGAGCATTTAAATAGCCCTGCCATCATAATGGCAGGGCTAAAATAATCATTTCTTTTTATTCTTTTTGGATTTCTTAGTCTCATTCTGGCTGCCTGAGCTTCTTCCGCAGATTTCTTAAAGCGTGCGAAAAATCCTTTTTTCTTCTTAACCGGAGCGTCCAGGTTACCGCGGATACCTTTTACACCTACTATGTAAAGTCCACTTACTTCAGCTTTGATCTCTTTCTTCACAGGGATAAGGTCGAATACCTTCTCATCTGCGATAAGAATGGAAATCTTCGGTCCAACTTTAGCCTTAACGATCGGCATCTTGGAGCGGCGGAGAAGCTTCGGTGTCTGGTCGATGACCATCTGTGGGAGACTGATTCCTTAAGTGGCATTCTCTTCTTATCAATAACGAGCATGGAAACGGTCTGTTTACTTGCCTCGATCTGTGCCTGCTGTTCTTCCTGCTTCTTCTGGGTCTTCTTACCAAAGAAATATAAACCAACCAGTAATCCGATGAGGATTAGAGAATCACCAGAAGGACGATTGTTACTGGATGCATACTTATCCTCCTACTATATTATAAAGTTTCTTAATAACTATTCAGCCTGCACGGTTCCGCAAAGCGTGTGACCGTGAAGGTTACTGTTCGTTCCGTTACCAGTGAACAGTAACCTGTGAAGAAACTGAACAGTTACATTCTTGTTTCACATAAACTACATTTTAACATCATTTTTTGGAAAAGGCAATTGTTTTGTTATCTCCTTTGAAAAGCTTATAAGCCGTGAAAGTATATATAACCGGTACCGCAAATGCTGCAAGATTCATAAGAACCAGTATAATACTTCCCTTAATATGAAAGAAGTGGGCAATCTGGGGAATAAAGGCCAGAATTCCAAAGATAACGGTGCTCATTCTTCCTTTTTCTGCATTCATCACGCCTATAATTCCAATTGTAATCTGAAGAAGTGTAAATGCATAAGTAAGTGCAAAAGCCTCTGTAGTATCACCATGGCTTACATGTCTGCCCACAATATTAGTGGTTCCGATCCAGAAGCGGGCTGCGATCAAAGAAGCAGAACCCAGGGCTATTTCAAATAGTGCGCTGATGCGCATAATATCTGATCTGTTCATATTTTTCTCTCCTCTGAGTGACGGATAATTTCCGTTATTTCTATTAAATTAGATTTTATCATGTATCTTTTATTTTAACAATAAATGGCAACGGAAAGCAAGGATAATTACAGTGAAAAGGTGGTAATTATTTAAAATATCATGTATAATAGAAATCTACTGGTTACAGAATGGATAGACCTGTCTGATATGGTTATACTATAAGTGCCTGCGGTAACTGGTACTATTTTTACGAGGCATTTGAAGGGGGAGCTAAATAAGGAGTTATACATTATGAAGAAATCGGATACAGAACAGGAACAGCCTGGTCTGGAAGAGAATAAAGTTCCCGACAGCCAGTCCAAGCGGGAGCTTGACAGAGAATTACAGGAACTGGCAGAGAAGGAACACCAGGAAGAGATATATTACGAAGAACGACGGCGCGAGAGACATGAGCGCAATCTGAAGAGAAAGAAGAGGCAGATACGGAATCGTAATCTGGCTCTTATTATTACTGCTCTGGCAGTGTTGGGCGGTGTGGGATACTTTTATAGAGAGCAGACGGGGTTAAAAGACGGCATGGAAACGCTGGTAGCCAAGGTAAGGGATTTGGTTCCTGATAAGAATTCCGGTAAAGAGAGCAAGGCAGCAGAAGAACTGGCAAAGGCTGACCAAAGCACCGAAAACCCGAAAGTACCGAACCCCCGAAAGCACCGAAAAACCAGATATTAATACAGAGGAAGCTGCTGACAGCTCAGACAGTACAGATATACAACCGGAATCTGGTGAAGGTACGGCAGATGACAGTGATGAGACAACTGGAAATACAGATGACAATTCAGAGGATATTGCACAGGATGAATCCGGGAATATGTCTGATGAAGAGAAAACAGAAGATAATTCTTCAGACTCTGTAAATCAGCCAGAGCAGGAAGCAGAGCAGGAAGCAGCCCAGGCGGCGGCCATAGATTTAAATGGGGTTATGCCACAAGCAGCAGCAGCCGGTGCAGGTATCATCAGGAGGCAGATCCGTCACGAGAAGAAAGTACTGACCACAGCCAAGGAGAAAGCTGCCCAGTATGATTATGACGGTGCAATCAGCCTTTTGCAGAAGGACAATGCATATGTAAGAAATGTCCATTTTCAGAATGCTGCAGAGAAATTCCAGAAGAAAAAGGATAAATGTGTAGCCTGGTCTCCGGAACAGGTAACTCACATTTTTTACCATTCCCTGATCGTGGATACTTCCAAGGCCTTTGATGGAGATTACAAGACGGATGGTTATAATCAGGTTATGACCACTATGGATGAGTTTAATAAGATAACTCAGATCATGTATGACGAGGGATATGTAATGGTAAACCTTTATGATCTGGCAGACGTTGATGAAAATGGAAAAATGCAGGCAAAGCAGGTTTATCTTCCTAAGGGAAAAACACCATTTGTCCTTTCGCAGGACGATGTATGTTATTATCACTCCCAGGATGGAGATGGAATTGCCACCAAGCTTGTTATAGACGAAGAGGGGAAGGTTCGCAACGAATATGTACAGGATGATGGAAGCACAGTTGTAGGTGACTATGATGTTGTACCGCTGATCGACCGGTTTGTGGAGGAACATCCTGATTTTGCATATCATGGACATAAGGGAATTGTAGCGCTTACAGGCTACAATGGAATCCTGGGTTACCGCACAGATATCAGCTATCAGACAAGACCAGATGATCTGAATGATGATAAAAAGGCGTGGCTTGACGCGCATCCTGATTTTGATCTGGATACAGAGCGGGCAGAAGCGAAAAAGGTCGCAGATGCCATGAAGGCGGAGGCTGGACTTTGCCAGCCATACATGGGGACATAAAAACATGTCCACAGTTTCCATGGAACGCCTTGAAACAGATACACAGAACTTCAAAGAGAACATTGACCCGCTTATTGGCGGAACAGATATTATTATCTTTGCTTTCGGAGCAGATATTAATAACGGCGGAGAGTACACTGGCAATGAGAAATTTGAATATCTGAAATCCCAGGGCTATGATTATTATTGCAATGTGGACTCTAACAAATATTTTGTACAGATGACGGATGAATATTTCCGAATGGGAAGAAGAAATGTGGATGGATACCGAATGTATTACAATCCGGACATGCTGGCAGATCTGTTTGACGTAAGCCAGGTATTTGACCCATCCAGACCCACTCCTGTACCGCCTATGAATGGGGGCTGATAAGACCAGCTGCACAGAAATCATGCATTCGCATGATTTCGCGCTGAGATTCCCGGGGGTTCTGTGAACCTTGTTCACAAAAAGCACCTCGCGGAACATTTCCAGTGAACAGTAACGGTGGAGAGGCAAAATAAAAATGATTGCCTCAGTGGGCTTTCTTTTTAATAGAAAATGTGATAATTTTATAAAAGAGTAACTGAAGGGAGTATGAAATGAAAAGAAAACTATATTTGGCAGCGTTAGTAATGTGTATGGCACTTGCTGTAAATGGCTGCGGAAGTGATAAAGAAACTACCAGTACAGAGAGTGAGAGCACTGCCACAGAGCAGCAGGCAGAGGATTCGGCAGAGGAAGAAGAGGTACAGGAACCTTATACAGATTCTACCGGTGCGACACGCCTGGTTTCAGTGGATAATGTGGAGAAATATGTTACAATTGCAGACTATAAGGGGATAACTCTTGATAATTCTGTACCAGAAGTGACAGATGAGGATATTGAGAATCGTATCGCAGAGAATTTGAAAGACAATTCAGTGGAAGTGACAGATGAGAACGCTGTCATCCAGAATGGTGATACCGCTACTATTAATTTCGTAGGTACAAAAGACGGGGAAGCTTTTGAAGGTGGAACTGGTAATAATTATGACCTTGTGATCGGAAGCGGCACAATGATTCCCGGATTTGAAGAAGGAATCGTGGGAATGAAGAAGGGTGAGACTAAAGACGTATCGGTAACCTTCCCGGAGAGCTACCGCAACAGTGAACTGGCTGGACAGGATGCAGTATTCCAGATTACCGTGCAGAGCTTTAAGAGACCACCGGAACTGACCGATGATTGGGTTGCAGCGAATACCGATTACAAGACAATTGATGAATATAAGGCTTCTGTTCGCGCACAGCTGGAGCAGGAAGCACAGGATCAGGCCGACAGCAGTCTGCGCAGCACTGCATGGAATACTGTTTACACCAATTCTGAGGTTGTGGAATATCCAGAGAAAGACGTAGAAGAGGCAGTGAAGACATTTAAGAAACAGGCAGAAGCATACGCGAAGCAGGGAAATATGGAGCTTGAAGACTTCGTAGAGTCTCAGGGCGTTTCCATGGATGATTTCGAAGCCAGTGCCAGCAGTATGCCCAGGCCAAGGTAAAACAGAATCTGCTTATTCAGGGAATCATGGACGCAGAGGGAATGACTTTGGAGGATGAGGAAAGTCTTGCAATCCAGAATCAGCTGGTAGAGCAGTATGCTTCTGGCGATCTTGCAGTTCTTATCGATACTTACGGTCAGGTTGCAGTGGATGAGAGTATCGGACTTATGAGAGTTCAGGATTTCATTATTGCAAATGCTAATTATGATCAGACAGCAGCGGATACATCTGCTGAAGGTGAGGATGCACAGGCTGCTGAGGGAACAGAAGCAGCAGATCATGCAGATGGCAGTACGACTGACGGACAGAGCACGGATGGCGGGGATACAGCAGAAGAGCAGGAAGCTGGTGCAACCGCAGATACAGGCACAGCAGCGGATGCTTCAACAGATACACAGGATGACAGTACGGAGAATTGACGGTTGCCGCTTATAACAGAAACAGCAGCCAATGAATCTCAGGAGGGAATGGAGTTATGATTATTAAAAATGGAGAAGTTTTTCAGGAGGATGGAAGCTTCAGATTACAGGATCTGTATGTGGAGAATCATAGAATCGTGGCTTCAGAGGATGAGGTTACGGACAAGACGATTGTAGACGCGGCTGGGCTCAGGGTGCTTCCGGGGCTGGTGGATATTCACAGTCACGGTGCATTTGGACATGATTTTTCTGATGCTGATCCGGAAGGACTTAAGATTATTCTGAAATACGAAAAGAGTCACGGAATTACTTCCTATTGTCCTACTTCCATGACATTGCCGGCAGAAGAACTGAAGGAAATTTTTGCTACTATTAAGACTGTGGGAGAAATGAAAGACGGAGCTGCTGTCCGGGGAATCAATATGGAAGGCCCATTTCTGGATGCGAAGAAAAAAGGCGCTCATGTGGAGGGCTATATCCGCAAACCAGATGCCGGATTTTTCCGTGAACTGAATGAATATTCCGGAAATATGGTGAAGCTGGTAACTCTGGCACCGAATGTGGATGGTGCTATGGAATTCATTGATGAGGTACATAATGAGGTGTGCATTTCCCTTGGTCATACAGCAGCTGATTACGATACAGCAGCGGAGGCCATGAGAAGAGGTGCACACCATGTGACACATCTTTATAATGCCATGCAGCCACTGGCACACAGAGAACCAGGACTGATCGGAGCTGCCTGTGATGATGAGCAGTGCATGGCAGAGATGATCTGTGATGGGATTCACATTCATCCATCTGTGATCCGCGCTACATTTAAGATGTTTGGACCAGAGAGGATTGTACTGATCAGTGACTCTATGATGGCTACTGGAATGGAGAACGGAACCTACCAGCTGGGTGGACAGGAAGTAACGATGAAGGACTGTAAGGCAACTTTGAAGGACGGTACGATTGCCGGTTCTGCTACGAACCTGTATGATTGTATGCGCAAGGCTGTTTCTTTTGGTGTTCCCCTTGAAGAAGCGATTTTTGCAGCAACACGAAATCCGGCAAAGAGTATTGGTATTTATGATGAAGTTGGTTCCCTTTCTGTTGGAAAGAAAGCGGATATTCTTCTTGTAACAGATGATCTGGAGCTGAGAGAAGTGCTATGACAGAACTTTTTTGCGGAAAATTTTTTCCACTATGTAACGAGAGATAAAGAGGGAATATGAATGGATAGAAGGGTTTTGCGCGAAAGAATGCGCAGGAAACAGCGCCAGATAAGACGAAGGAAGATCATTAAGCTGGTTACCTATGTTGTGGCAATGGTGCTGGCTGTGATTTTTGTAATAAGAGGAGTGATTTTTCCAATCGTAAGTCGTGTGGGAGGAAAGAGTACTGGAAAATCACAGAGCGTGCAGGCGGATGCAGGTGACGGAGCTGCTTCGAATGCGGATTCCAATTCTACAGATGCTCTGAGACAGCCTCTGAAAGGACAGAGCGATGTGACCAAGGTTTCTTCACTGACTCCAGGCTGGCATGAGGATTCCAGCGGACGCTGGTATCAGAATGCAGATGGTACATATTATACCAATGGTTTTGCAGAGATTGACGGAGTGAAATATGCATTTGATTCCAATGGATACATGCAGACCGGCTGGGTGACCAAGGGGGTAAACGATTATTATTTTAATGAGGATGGTTCTTACAATGCTGAGAAGAAACGCCCTTTGATCGCACTTACCTTTGATGATGGTCCGGGACAGTATACAGACAAGCTTCTGGACTGTCTGGAGGAGAACAATGCACATGCTACCTTCTTTATGTTGGGACAGCTGGTTGGACAGTATCCGGACGAAGTGAAGAGAATGGTGGAACTTGGCTGTGAGATCGGAAACCATTCCTGGGATCATCTGGATATGCTGAATCTGAGTATTGATGATGTTATAAAGGAATTCGGCGATACCGATCAGGCATTGATTGATGCCTGTGGACAGGAGTCCACGGTAATTCGTCCGCCTTATGGAGACTGCAATGATGAAATTATTTCGGCAGTTGGGAAACCTTTTATTTTGTGGTCTATTGACAGTCTGGACTGGAAATATCTGGATGCAGATCTGGATTACAATGGCATTATGAATGACAGCAATCTGGGAGACGGAGCCGTTATTCTGATGCATGATATTCATGGTCCTTCAGTTGATGCGGCACTCAGACTGATTCCAGATCTTATTGCACAGGGATATAAACTGGTAACGGTAAGTGAGATGGCAGCGGCGAAGAATGTTACCCTTCAGCCAGCAAAATATGCAGAGTTCTGGCAGAGCGCCCTTGATGCAGGTTATGTGCCTGGATATAATGGAAATGGCTCTTCTGAGGACTCTTCCACAGATGGAACTTCTGATGGCAGTTCAGATGACAGCAGTAATGGAGATGAGAGCGACTTCAGTGATGGTTCCGGTGATGGAAGCGACGGCAGTGAAAGTGACGGATACACAGATGGCAGTGAGAATAGCGAAGGGGATTTTAGCAGCGACTCAGGCGAATAACGGAGAAAATAAGAGGCTCTAGAGCCTGTCTGGCATATGTGTTAAGCTTCGGGACTTCCGGAAATCGCAGATGCTGTATAGTGTGAATGATAGTATACGCTTGTACTTATGAGAAAAATGTCAAAGTACAGGCGTATTTTTTTACAGTAAAAATGAATTTTGATGTAGATTTTTTATGAATAATAGACAAGTTTTTGGTGGCATGGAGGAAAAGAGTATGCTATAATGTGCATAAGAATTTGAAAGTTTAGGGAGGTAACTTTCTGATGGGAGAGAAATTACAGTTTACAGAGCTTGACCAGTATCTCTTTGGTCAGGGAACCCATTATGATGTTTACAGAAAGCTTGGCGCACATCCTGAGAAACAAGGGAAAAAAGAAGGTGTTTATTTTGCTGTATGGGCACCTAATGCGCAGGCTGTTTCTGTAATTGGAGAGTTTAATGACTGGAATGAACAGGCTGCTCCAATGAAAAAGGCAGGTCCGATCGGTGTATTTGAGACATTTGTCCCTGGAGCAAAAATTGGACAGCTGTATAAGTTTTTTATTGTAGGAATGAACGGGGAGCATATTTATAAAGCTGACCCTTATGCAAATGAGGCAGAATTAAGACCGGGAACGGCATCCAGAATCACGGATATCGGGGATTACAAATGGAAAGATACCACCTGGATGAAGAATCGTCAGAAATTTGACGAGACTAAGGATGCCATGGCGATCTATGAGGTACATCCTGGCTCCTGGATGAAGCATCCGGCTACAGAGGAGAATGAGAAAGGCTTTTTCAATTACAGGAACTGGCGGTGAAGCTTGCCAGTATGTGAAGGATATGGGCTATACACATGTGGAGCTGATGGGGATTGCAGAGCATCCCTTTGACGGTTCCTGGGGATATCAGGTCACCGGTTATTATGCGCCTACTTCCCGCTATGGAACACCCCAGGATTTCAAATATCTGGTAGATTATCTTCACAGACAGAAAATCGGGGTTATTCTGGACTGGGTGCCGGCACATTTTCCCAAGGATGCCCATGGACTGGCGAATTTTGACGGAACTGCAGTTTATGAGCATGCAGATCCCAGACAGGGAGAGCATCCGGACTGGGGAACCAAGATCTACAATTATGGCAGACCGGAGGTAAAGAACTTCCTGATCGCAAATGCTCTGTTCTGGATCGAGGAGTGTCATGTGGACGGTCTTCGTGTGGATGCCGTTGCATCCATGCTGTATCTGGATTATGGAAAGAATGATGGTCAGTGGGTAGCCAATAAATATGGCGGAAATCAGAATCTGGAAGCAATTGAGTTTTTTAAGCATCTGAATACAGTGGTTCTTGGAAGAAACCATGGTACTGTGATGATTGCAGAGGAGTCTACCGCATGGCCGAAGGTTACAGGTAAGGCAGAGGATGACGGCCTTGGATTTTCCCTGAAATGGAACATGGGCTGGATGAATGACTTCCTGGAATATATGAAGCTGGACCCCTATTTCCGTAAGTTTAACCATAATAAGATGACTTTCTCCATGACATATGCTTACAGTGAGAAATATGTGTTAGTAATCTCCCATGATGAGGTGGTTCATCTGAAGAAGTCTATGCTGGAGAAAATGCCAGGTGAGCTAGATGATAAGTTTAAGAATCTGAAGGCTGCTTATACATTTATGTTCTGCCATCCGGGCAAGAAGCTTTTATTTATGGGGCAGGAATTCGGTCAACTTCGAGAGTGGAGCGAGGAGAGAGAACTCGACTGGTTCCTTCTTGGGGAAGAGAAGCATCGGGATTTGAAGGATTTTGTGCAGACATTGCTGAAGATGTATCGCAAATATCCTGCGCTCTATGGAACGGATACGGATCCGTCTGGCTTTGAGTGGATCAATGCAGATGACGGGGACAGAAGTATTTACAGCTTCGTAAGGAAATCCCCTACAAAAAGAAATAACCTTCTGGTAGTATGCAATTTCACTCCTGTAGAACGTCCGGATTACCGTGTTGGTGTGCCGAAGAAGAAACAATACACACTGGTTCTGGATGAAAACGGACAGACTGCGAAGAAGGTATTTAAGGCAGAAAAGCAGGATTGTGACAATCGTCCGTTCTCCTTTGCTTATCCGCTGCAGCTTACGGGGTTGCTGTGTTCCAGTATTAGAAGCTGCCAAATTCCGCAAGGAACAATTCTCACAGACAATTTTCAGATTGCTGTGATAATTTAGTATTAAAAATACCCAAAGAATGGGGCAAATTCGGGTTTTGTTTGTGACTGTTGGGGATTTTTCCCAGAAGGTGAAAAACCTGTTGCTATTTGGAAAAAGTTGAGATATAATGAGCCCGAACAAAAAGAAATGGAAAAAGTTGTACATGTTGAAAGGAGAATATTGACATGAAAGTATCTAATATTAAAGACATTCAGAAATTTTTTGACGTAGTAGACAGCTGCGCTGGTAAAGTAGAGCTTGTAACTGGCGAAGGTGACAGACTGAACCTGAAATCTAAATTATCACAGTATGTATCTCTTGCAAACATCTTCTCTAACGGTGAGATTCCGGAGCTTGAGATCGTTGCATATGAGAAAGAAGACATTGATAAGCTTATGCACTTCATGATCAACGGCTGATCTGCATAAAACTGTGAAATTGGGATAAATATATTAGGGGATGTGACTTGGTCATGTCCCTTTTTCTGGCATAATAGAAAGGGGAATACAAAATGGTAAAGATTGACATTATCTCCGGTTTCCTTGGAGCTGGTAAGACAACTCTTATTAAGAAACTGCTGAAAGAAGCATTTGAAGGTGAGCAGGTAGTTTTGATCGAGAATGAGTTCGGTGAGATTGGTATTGACGGGGGATTCCTGAAAGATGCCGGAATCGAGATCCGTGAGATGAACTCCGGATGTATCTGCTGTTCCCTGGTTGGAGATTTTGGTGCTTCCCTGAAGGAAGTTGTAGAGAAGTATCATCCGGATCGTATCCTGATCGAGCCATCAGGCGTTGGTAAGCTTTCCGACGTTATCAAGGCTGTACAGGGTGTGGAAGAGGATGTTGATATTCAGCTGAACAGCTACACCACAGTTGTTGATGCCAAGAAATGCAAAATGTATATGAGAAACTTCGGCGAGTTCTTTGACAATCAGGTTCAGTATGCAGGTGCGATTATCATGAGCCGTACTGATATTGTAGATGAGAAGAAAGCAATGGAGTCTATGGAGCTTCTTCGTTCTATCAATGAGAAGGCAGCTATTATTACCACTCCGATTGAGAAGCTGGATGGAAAGAAAATCCTGGAGGTTATGGAGCATCCGGTATCTCTGGCAGATGAGCTGCTGAAAGAGGAGCATGAACATCATCACCATCACGACCATGATGACGAGTGTGGCTGCGGACATGACCACGATCATGAGCATCATCACGACCATGATGAAGAATGTGGCTGCGGACATCATCATGATCATCACCATCATCACGCAGACGAAGTATTTACCAGCTGGGGACGTGAGACTATTAAGAAGTTTACAAGAGAAGGGCTTGAGAAAATGCTGGAGAGCCTTTCCGCTTCTGAAGAGTATGGCGTGATCCTTCGTGCTAAGGGAATGCTTCCGGCAGAGGACGGAACCTGGATCTACTTCGACATGGTTCCGGAAGAAACTGAGATCCGTGAAGGTTCACCAGAGTACACCGGACGTCTTTGCGTAATTGGTTCCAAGTTAAATGAAGAGAAACTGGCCAAGCTGTTCGGCGTAGCTTAATGATTGACATATAAACGGGATAAAAGGCTTTTTGTAAGCTTATTTGTTGCTGTTTATAAGCGGTATTACGTGAATGCACTGCTTTTAAGAAAAATACAGGGAGGTTTCTGTAAATGGATGAAATTACAGTACCGATTTATCTCATAACCGGCTTTCTGGAAAGCGGCAAGACCTCTTTCCTCAGCTTTACCCTCCAGCAGGATTACTTCCGTACAGAGGGAAAGACACTTCTCATTCTCTGCGAGGAGGGAGAGGAAGAGTACGATGAAGAGGCTCTTGCAAAAGATAATGTTGTAGTCGAGGTTATTGAGAAAGAAGAAGATTTTACACCGGAGCGCCTTCAGGCACTGGATATTATCCACCAGCCGGAGCGTGTGGTTATGGAATATAATGGAATGTGGCTGGTAAGCAAATTCGAGGAGATGAAGCTCCCGGCAGGTTGGGGAATTGAACAGCACATTACCTGTGTAGATGCAAGCACATTCCAGGTATATATGCAGAATATGAAATCCATTTTTATGGATATGGTTCGTAATGCGGATATGGTTGTGTTTAACCGCAGCAAGAAAGAATATCCTCTTGCAAACTTCCGCAGAAGCATTAAGGTTGTAAACCCAAGTGCAGAGGTTATTTTTGAGGACGAAGAAGGCGAGATGACGGATATTTTCGCAGATCAGATGCCATTTGACCTGGATGCAGAGATTGTAGATATTCCGCCTGAAGATTACGGAATCTGGTTTGTAGATGCTATGGATCATCCGGATCGTTATGTGGGAAAAACTCTTCGCTTTAAGGCTCGTGCAAGACGTCCGAGAGGTATGGGCAGCAAGTTCTTCATTCCGGGACGTACTGCCATGACCTGCTGTGCAGATGATACTTCATTCCTGGGATATATCTGTAAGAGTGCATATGCACCGAAGCTGAAGCCCGGCGAGTGGGTTGAGGTGACTGCCAAGGTTGCCTTTGAAAACCGTTCTGAGTACCAGGGCGAGGGAATTGTTCTTTATGCAGAGAATGTGACCCCGTGCGAACCTCTGGCTGATGAGATGGTTTATTTCAACTAATTTGATAATAAATGAAAGTCATCTGCTTTATGCTATTGGTTAAGCAGGCTGCGGCTCTAGAGCTTTGGAATTGCTGTGGAGGACTTTCGTAGTAGAATAAGGAAAATAAGATTATGTATTTAGTTGTTGGACTGGGAAACCCCGGGAAGCAGTATGAGGCGACCCGCCACAATATGGGTTTTGATACGATCGATGTGCTTGTGGAACGTCATAAGATTCCGCAGGGCGGCGTAAAATTTAATGCTATGTACGGTTCCGGATTCATCGGAGGAGAGAAGGTAATCTTTATGAAACCTTTGTCCTTTATGAATTTAAGCGGTGGTCCGGTACAGGAGATGGCTGCTTATTTCAAAATCGATCCGGAGAGTGAGCTGATCATTATTCAGGACGATATTGATCTGGAGCCGGGACAGCTTCGTATCCGGAAGCAGGGCAGTGCAGGCGCCATAATTGTCTGAAGGACATTATTGGCAGACTTGGCACACAGAAATTTATGCGTGTAAAAATTGGTGTAGGAGCCAAACCAAAAGGATGGGATCTGGCAGACCATGTGCTTGGCCGTTTTTCATCCGGGGACCGCAAGCTCGTGGATGAAGCAATTGAGTTTGCAGCAGACGCTGTAGAAAAAATCATAACAGATGGTCCGGATGCGGCGATGAATGAATACAACCGAAAGAGGGTTACTGAGTAACAAAGGAAGTCCAGCAACAAGCTGGGCTTCTTTTGCCCCTGGAGCGTCCCCCAAAAGCTTTGTGAAAATTATGACGTGCAGATAACTTGCAGGAATGGTTTCATGTTTTGGGTGGGCTCTGAGGTGAGGCTTTTGAGAAAAGGAGGAAAGCCATGCTTTCATTTACCCAGCCCCTGAAGGGGATGGCAGAATTTGAAGAAATAGAGAAAAGCCTTGAGAAAAATCAGGGCATTGTGCAGATCACAGGCTGCCTGGAATCCCAGAAGGCACATCTGATCCATGGGCTTTCCGGCAAAACACCTATGCGCCTTGTGATCGCAGGAGATGAGCGCCAGGCTAAGGAAATCTTCGAGGACTTGCGCTTTTATGACAAAAATACCATGTTTTACCCGGCGAAGGATCTTCTCTTTTTCCAGGCAGATATTCAGGGAAATCTGTTGATCCGCCAGAGAATGTGTGTGGTAAAGGCACTTCTGGAGCAGAAGGAACTGACTGTGGTTACCAGCATTGACGGCTGTATGGACTATCTGATGCCCCTGGAAGAAATCGGGAAAAAGGTGCTTCATTTCTATTCTGACAGCGTGATCAACATGGATGTACTGAAAAATACCCTTGTACAGCTTGGATATGAACGCGTAGGACAGGTGGAAATGCCGGGACAGTTTTCTGTGCGCGGTGGTATTGTAGATATTTATTCCCTTACAGAAGAGAATCCATGGAGAATTGAGCTGTGGGGAGATGAAGTGGATTCTATCCGAAGCTTTGACGCAGAGAGCCAGCGCTCTCTTGAAAATCTGGATGAGATTGCCATTTATCCGGCTGTGGAGTGGAATAACGGCAAAAAGATGGTATCTTTTGTGGATTATTTTCCCAGGGAAAAAATGCTTCTGTTTCTGGATGAACCCAACCGTATTTTGGAAAACGGACTGGGCGTGGAGGAAGAGTATGCCGCCAGCCGCACACATCGTGAAGAAAAAGGAGAAAAGAACCTTCCGGTTCAGTGGCTTTGTGAATTTTCCAAGGTTCAGAAAGAGCTGAATAAACTTCGTGCAGTGTCGTTGTCGGCATTGGAGCCAAGAGGCGTGGAGTGGAATTTTGCCCCGGAGAAATATAATCTGACGGTGCAGAGCGTAACTTCTTATAACAGCAGCTTTGAGCTTCTGGTGGAGGATCTGAGAAAGTATAAGAAAAAAGGCTACCAGATTGCCTTGCTTTCCGGTTCCAGGACAAGGGCGGAGCGTCTGGCGAAGGATTTGCAGGAGCATGAGCTGAATGCTTTTTACGGTTCTGATTATGACCGCGTGATTAATCCAGGGGAAATTATGGTCCTCTATGGACACGCCCGGAAAGGCTTTGAGTATCCGTTGATCAAATTTGCGGTGATCACAGAGTCCGATATTTTCGGACAGGAGCAGAAAAAAAAGAAAAAAGAAAAAGGTCTACAACGGCAAGCGGATCCAGGATTTTGCAGAGCTGTCTATTGGGGATTATGTGGTCCATGAAAAGCATGGACTGGGAATTTACCGTGGAATTGAGAAAGTTGAAGTAGATAAGTCTTAAAAGACTATATCAAGATTGAATACCGTGACGGAAGCAATCTATATATCTGGCGACGCAGCTGGATGCGCTGCAGAAATATTCCGGCGCAGATACAGCCAAGGCGCCGAAGCTAAACAAGCTGGGAACCCAGGAGTGGAATCGCACGAAGTCCAAGGTAAAGGGCGCTGTCAAAAATATCGCCAAAGAGCTGGTGGAGCTTTACGCTGTGCGTCAGGAAAAAGAAGGTTATGTGTGCGGCCCGGATACAGTGTGGCAAAAGGAATTCGAGGAAATGTTTCCATATGAGGAGACAGAGGATCAGCTGAACGCCATCGAGGATACCAAGCGGGATATGGAGAGCACCAAGATCATGGATCGTCTGGTGTGCGGAGATGTTGGATATGGTAAGACAGAGGTTGCTCTTCGCGCAGCTTTTAAAGAGGTGCAGGAGAGCCGGCAGGTTGTTTACCTTGCACCAACTACCATTCTGGCGCAGCAGGTGTACAACACCTTTGTCCAGAGAATGAAGGAGTTTCCGGTGCGCGTGGATCTGCTTTGCCGATTCCGTACACCTGCCCAGCAGAAAAAAACTTTGCAGGATCTGAAAAAAGGACAGGTAGACGTTGTGATCGGTACTCACAGAGTTCTTTCCAAGGATGTGGAGTATAAGAATCTGGGGCTTTTGATCGTTGACGAGGAACAGCGTTTCGGCGTTACCCACAAGGAGAAAATCAAGCAGCTGAAAAAGGATATTGATGTTCTGACTCTGACTGCGACACCCATTCCACGAACCCTTCATATGAGTATGATTGGAATCCGTGACATGAGTGTGCTGGAGGAGCCGCCTATGGATCGTATGCCGATCCAGACTTATGTGATGGAGTATGATGAGGAGACTGTCAGGGAAGCTATCGGAAGAGAGCTGCGAAGGGGCGGCCAGGTTTATTATGTCTATAACCGGGTTACAGATATTGATGAGGTTGCCCTTCGGATTTCCAAGCTGGTGCCGGACGCAAGGGTGGATTTTGCCCATGGACAGATGAGCGAGAGAGAACTGGAACGGGTTATGTATGATTTTATCAATGGGGACATTGATGTGCTGGTTTCTACTACCATTATCGAGACAGGACTGGATATTTCCAATGTAAATACCATGATCATCCATGATTCTGACAAGTACGGACTTTCCCAGCTTTATCAGCTGCGAGGCAGGATCGGACGTTCCAACAGGACGGCGTATGCGTTTCTGATGTACCGAAGGAACACCATGCTTCGGGAGGTGGCGGAAAAACGACTTTCTGCTATCCGTGAGTTTACAGATCTGGGAAGTGGATTCAAGATCGCCATGCGTGACCTGGAGCTTCGAGGGGCTGGAAATCTGCTGGGAGCACAGCAGCATGGGCATATGAACGCAGTGGGCTATGACCTTTATTGCAAAATGCTCAGTGAGGCGGTTAAGGAGGCAAAGGGAATCCATACTATGGAAGACTTCGAGACTACCATTGATCTGAATATGGATGCTTTTATCCCGGACACCTACATCAGCAATGAGTTCCAGAAGCTGGATATTTATAAGCGCATTGCAGGAATTGAGTTCCAGCAGGAGTATGATGATATGCTGGAAGAGCTGATCGACCGGTTTGGGGAGCCGCCGAAAGCAGTGCTGAATCTGCTGGCTATTGCAAGACTGAAGGCACTGGCACATCGGGGCTACATTACGGAAATCAAGCAGATGCAGCGTGAGATCAGGATCACCCTTTACGAAAATGCGCATCTGAACCCGGAGGGGATTCCGCCGCTGGTTGCCAAGTACCGCAGACAGCTGCAGTTTAAGCCGGATAAAGAGCCGAAGTTCCTGTTTGCGCCAGTGGGGGATATTGTGCAGGCGCTGACGGTGTTTGCGAAGGAACTGATGGAATTGGTGGAAGATCAGCAGGGAGAATAAACGAAGGGTTTTGTAATATAGAACATACGTCAGTCTGAATGTAGTTGGATATTTGTAAGTGAATTATAATGGGAAAATCTGGGTGGAATAACGAAAATTGTGTGAAATCCATCAGATTTTCCCCTTTCTACTTGCCCTCATGGGAAAAAAGTTTTATACTCTTATTAACGTGTCTGCATTGGGGAAGTGCGCATGCCGCACATGACGACTGATCGGCACATCAGTGAAAGGGTAATTGGTGATCAATATGAAGAAAATCGTGAAGAACACAACCGTAGTGGCATTAAGTGGCGTAATGGCAATTGGAATGCTTTCCGGATGTGGAAGTAAGTCTATAGATGGAGAGAAGACCGTTGCAACTGTAGATGGCACAGATATTCCTATGGGTGTTGTAAGTCTGTACGCACGTGAGTCACAGGCACAGACGGTTGCCATGTATAAGAGCTTCATGGGAAGTGCAGGAAATATCTGGAGCCAGGTAGTAGATGAGGATGCTGGTACGACATACGGCGAGCAGGCTGTAGGACAGTTTCTGGAGCAGGTTGAGCTGATGTACATCATGAAGGAGAAGGCAGCTGATTACGGTGTTGAGGTTACTTCTGATGATGAGACCGCTATTGCTGACGCTGCAGCGCAGTTTATGCAGGACAATGATGAGGACACTTTGAAGGAGCTTGCTGTTTCCGAAGACCAGGTTAAGACTCTTCTGGAGCTTGAGACTTACCGTCAGAGAATTTACGATCCGATCCGCAACGAGGCAGAGGTTAGCATAACGGATGAAGAGGCACAGCAGTCTTCTTTCAGCTATGTAAGTATTTCCCTCAGTGGAGATGACCTTACAGATGATGATATTGCTACCCGCAAGGAGCAGGCACAGGAGATCCTGGATAAGATGAAGGAGGATCCGACAGCCGACATGGGTGAGACAGCTAAGGCTGTTGATGATACTTACAGCGGACTGACCGGAACTATTTTCACAAATGACAGTGATGATGAGGATATTTCCAATTCTTATGATGACGCTGTTGTAGAAGCGCTGAGAACTCTGAAGGATGGAGAGGTTTACGACGAGCTGGTTGAGACTGATAGCAGCGTATATGTACTTCGGATGGACAAAGTAAATGACGAGGATGCAACCGCTTCCAAGAAAGAGTCCCTTGAGAACACCAAGCGCAGCGAATACTATTCCGAGACAACTCAGAAATGGCTGGATGATGCTGATATTACTGTAAATGATAAGGTGCTTTCTACTTTGACAATTACAGATGAGCACAGCTTTACAATTAAGGAGACTACAGCGGATACAAGTGAAGATGCAGCAGCTGATACAACAGATGCTACCGAGGATACTACTTCTGAGGATGCCGAGGCAGCAGATGAGGACGAGGATGCTGATACTGCTGAGACAGATGTTGCAAAGAGCGATAGCGCAGAGGAAACTGATACCACAGACAGCGCTGACAGTACAGACGAGACTGCAGAAGAGAACAGTGCAGACAGCAAGGCCGAGGACCGCAGCGAGAGCGCTGATTCTGAGGAGAACGCAGAAGATACTGCAGAAGAGACAACTGAGGAGAACTAAAAGCGGGATACAGACCGAAATTTGTTGATTCGTATGTATTGCAAAATGTTTCTGAAAGAATTGAGATTATATAAATTGGAGAAAATGATAAAAGAGCCTGCCTGAGGTGATTCGGGCGGGCCCTTTGTCTATACAAAGTAAAATACTTATGAAAAAAGCTTTTCGATACAACGTAAGGTCTGAGAAAATGCAAGTACAGCAGATTGAACATGTGGATAACAATTACACAGGAGGGCAACATGAAAAAGATACTTCTCATTGCAACCGGGGGGACCATTGCTTCCAAATATACAGCAGAGGGTCTGGCACCGCAGATTTCCGCAGATGAGCTGTTGGAATATATTCCTGAAGCCCGGGAATTCTGCACCATTGATACCGTTCAGCCTTTTGCCCTGGACAGTACCAATGTGTGCGCAGACCATTGGTTGAAGCTGGCCAGACTGATTGAATCCAAATATGAATTTTATGATGGCTTTGTGCTTTGCCATGGAACGGACACTATGGCATATACGGCTGCTGCTTTGTCTTATCTGATCCAGAATAACCGCAGACCTATCGTGATTACCGGTGCACAGAAACCTATTGACCTGGCAATTACAGATGCACGTTCCAATCTTCTGGACAGTCTCCGCTTTGCCTCTCACGACCGCGCTCATGGAATTTCCATTGTGTTTGGGGGAAAAGTGATCGCAGGAACCAGAGCAAAGAAGGAATTTTCCAAAAGTTACAATGCCTTTTCCAGTATTAATTATCCGGATATTGCATCCATTCACGATCAGAAGATTATTTTTTATATTGATGACAAAGACCAGTCCACCAAGCCACTGGTGTTTTATCATGAGATGAATCAAAAGATTTTTCTGCTCAAATTGATTCCGGGGATTGACGGGAAAGTATTGGATGCTCTTTTTCCCTCTTATTCCGGACTGATCATTGAATCCTTCGGCGTAGGCGGTCTGCCTCATTACGAAAATGATAATTTTATAGATGCGATTGCACATTGGATTGAAGCGGGCAAGCCAGTGTGCATGGCGACTCAGGTTACCCATGAGGGAAGTGACATGGAAGTTTATCAGGTTGGAAAGGTCATCAAGGAACGGTTCCCGGTGCTGGAGTCTTATGATATGACGCTGGAGGCGTCTGTGACGAAAATGATGTGGGCGCTGGGACAGACACGGGATATGGAGAAGTTTAAGGAGTTATTTTATACGACCATTAATCATGATTTATTGTTCCTGTAAGTAAGTCTTGAAATTTTCTGGAGTGTTAAGCTAAAATAAAAAAGCTGAAATCATGGAACTAATAATACTTTCAGAGAACCTTTATGGATAGAGCGCAAGGCAACTGGCTCAAGTTCATATCAGAGATGGAACATCAGTTTTTAAAACATATTTTCTGAAATACTGGAGGACATATATAAATGAATAAAAAAGAAATTTCCGAAATAAAAAAACAGCTGACACCGGCAAATTGCAACATTACCAGAATTTGTGGATGCTATGTGGATGCTGAGAAGAATAAAAAAACAGAACTGAAAGAAGTGTTCCTTTCCCTCTCCGAGGAAGAAATGTTCAAATATTTTGAAATATTCAAGAAAACCCTTTCTGGTACTCTTGGAAAGAACCTGATGAATATGGAATTCCCCCTGGCAGAGGAAAAAGAGGGCGGCAAACACGAATTCCTCATGAAGCTCCGCGCCAGTAAACTGAAGGATGACGCTTTAATTGAGAGCTTTTATGACAAAATTATCGAAAATTACGATTATCCGGAAAATTACTACATAATCCTGGTACACGCTGTGTACGATATCCCGGGAAGAACTTCAGATGGAATCGATATGGATGATGCTTCTGAAGAGATTTATGAGCACCTTCTTTGCAGTATCTGTCCGGTGAAGCTGTCTAAGGCAGGTCTTTGCTACAATGCGGAGGCAAATCTGATCCAGGACCGTATCCGTGACTGATCGTGGAAATGCCAGAGAACGGCTTCCTTTTCCCGTTATTTAATGACAGAAGCACAGACATCCACGGCATGCTCTACTATTCTAAGAATGCAGAGCAGCTTCACGATATTTTTGTGGATGAAGTGTTTGGCTGTACTGCTCCGCTTTCCGCAGGCGGACAGCGTGATTCCTTCAATATGCTTGTAGAGGAAACCCTTGGGGACGACTGTCAGTATGACACCGTTATAGGAATCCATGAGAAGTTGAATGAGATCATCGAAGCCCAGAAAGATTCTCCAGACCCGGTTGTGCTCACCCAGTCTGAGGTGAAACGTCTCTTTGAGGACTGTGGTGTAGAAGACGAAAAACTGGAAACCTTTGATAACCAGTATGAGGCTGTTGCTGGGGAAAAAGCCACCATGGTAGCGTCCAACATCACCAACACTCGTAAGTTCGAGATCAAAACGCCGGATGTAGTGATCCATGTAGAACCAGATAAAGTGGAACTGGTGGAGACCAGGATCATTGACGGCCGCAAGTGTCTGGTGATTCCTATGGAAGACGTAGAGATCAACGGAATCCGTGTGCGGATGGGTGGGGAGAACGGTGAGGAATCCGAGGAAGAGTTTGAGTAATATTCTTGGTTGTGATAAAATTTTTTTGCCGGATATGAAGTATAAAAGGCTTGTTGTAAAAGAAATAGTTGTAAAACAAATAGTTTTAAAACAGGAAGGATGCAATTCTTGGCGAGTTGCATCCTTCCTGTTTTTGCCTGGATGAGGGTTTCACAATTTGGGAATGTAAATTGTGGGAATGATTTTGGGGCGTAGTCTGGAATTAAGAATATCAGAAGTAAAACCTAAACAATTCTACAATTGTAGAAAAAAGTGATTGACATTTAACTTCTACAGATGTAGTATATAACCAACTTCTACAAAAGTAGAAAATGAAAGGGGATTTTACCATGAAAATAAAAATGGTTAAAATGATAGCACTTATGCGGCGGTGACATTAAGTGGTTGTTCAGCTGGAACTTTAGAAAATACCGGAAATTCCGCCTCTAATTCTGCTGCAAATATGGTATCTTCAAATAAAAAGGCTTCTTCATCACGAAGGGATCAAATACTGCAAGTTCCACTGGTACGGCAAGTAATACTACAAGTGGTGCAGCAGGTAATACCGCAAATAGCACAGCAAGTAATACCACAGCTGGCACAGCAGGTAATGCCACAGCTGGCGCAGCAGGTAATACCACAGCTGGCACAGCAGGTAATACCACAGCTAGTACAGCAGGTAATGCCACAGCTGGTACGACAAGTAATACCACAACTGCCCCAACAGATGATGCATCCGATATTCTTTCCACCACAACAATCACCCTGTATGATAGTGATGGAAATACAGTTTCTGTGGAAAGAACAATTTACAAAAATTATGACTGCGAATATGTAGATGCTGATGGTATGGAATACAGCACCGATGATGATGTCTATTTTACAGATGAAAATGGAAAGACCTATCAGTCCTTAAATGACAGTACCCATTATTTTGGTGCCGAGTTAGAGCAGCATGTATTACAGGATGCCAATGGAAACAGTGTGACAGTTACAGAAACAACTAATGGAGATTATTACTATATGGATGATAATGGCACTGGTTATATTGACAACGGCGACGGAAGCTGGAGTGATGAGAACGGCAATAGTTATACAGAATAAGAGGAGGGATGCGGCTGAAAGCTTTTTTCAAAAAGGTGTCAGGCTGTATACCATTCTCGGACTGTAGAAATGTGGTGTTTGGCTTTTTTAGTCAGACACCTTTTTTCGTATTAAAGACTGGCAAAAATCCTCAGTGGAATAAATCGCAGTGCTGTGTTAATATAGAAGAAAATTGTTATTGTTCATTGGTAACGCAAAATCGCAGAAAGGACGGCTGGCTTATGGGAATCTACCTGAATCCGGGGAATAATAAATTCAAAAGAGCGGTGAATTCGGATATTTACGTGGATAAAACAGGATTAATAAAATATACAAATAGTATTGTCGATACGCTACAGTCCTGTGTATGTGTCAGCAGACCAAGGCGTTTTGGAAAGTCTATGGCAGCAGATATGCTTACGGCTTATTACAGTAAGGGCTGTGATTCCAGAGAACTCTTTTCCAGTTTGGAAATTGCCAAGGATGAAAACTTTGAGGAACATTTGAATAAATACGATACCATTTTTCTGAATATGCAGGAATTTTTGAGCAGAAGTTCAAATGTGAAGGAATTGTTGGAGAGAGTAGAAGGCAAAGTAATCCGCGAATTGAAGAAACAGTACCCTGATGTGGAATTATATGACGAAAATGATCTGGCGGAAACTATGCAGGATATTTTTGCAGAAAGTGAGTGCCCTTTTATAGTTATCATTGACGAGTGGGATTGTATTTTCCGGGAGTTCAAACATGATAAGGCTGCGCAGGAGATTTACCTTGATTTTCTGCGTGATCTGCTTAAGGATAAAGAATACATTTATCTTGCCTATATGACGGGAATTTTGCCAATAAAGAAATACGGAACCCACAGTGCACTGAATATGTTCGATGAATTTTCCATGATTGATCCAGGCCCATTGGCTGAATATGTAGGTTTTACAGAAAAAGAAGTAGAAGCACTTTGCCAGAAGTATCAGATGGATATTAATGAGATCAAAAACTGGTATGATGGTTATTCTTTTGAAGAAGTGGAATCTGTATACAGCCCGAAGTCGGTTGTGAGCTGCATGCGCCTAGGAAAACTGGGAAATTATTGGAATCAGACAGAGACTTTTGAGGCATTGCAGATTTATATTGATATGAATTTTGAAGGACTCCGGGATGATGTTCTGAGAATGATTGCAGGAGAAGCAGTACCAGTAAATACAGGAATTTTTACCAACGATATGATAACTTTCAGAATTAAAGATGATGTGTTGACATTGTTGATTCATTTGGGGTATCTGGGGTATCATTATGCAGAAAAGACTGTTTTCATTCCAAATAATGATATTCGCTTAAAATTTATCTGTGCATTTTTAGATATATATGTAAAAGCTAGTTTGAAAATACAATACAGAAAAGAGGAATCCATATGACTCTGGCACAACTTCGTTACGCGATTACGGTGGCAAATTCCAATTCCATGAATGAAGCTGCCCGGAATCTTTTTATATCACAGCCCAGTTTATCCTCAGCAATCCGTGAACTGGAGGAGGAAATCGGAGTAGAGCTTTTTCGCAGGACCAACCGTGGAATTTCCGTCACCCCTGAGGGAGAGGAATTCCTGGCTATGCCCGCCAGGTGGTAGAGCAATACGAACTGATCGAATCCAAATACGTTTCCAAAGAACATACCAAGAAGAAATTCAGTGTTTCCATGCAGCACTACACCTTCGCAGTAAATGCCTTCGTGGAAATGGTGAAGCAGTTCGGAATGGACGAATACGAATTCGCTGTCCACGAAACCCGCACCTACGACATCATCACCGACGTAAAAGATTTCAAAAGCGAGATCGGCATCCTTTACCTGAACGACTTCAACCACAAAGTCCTGGAGAAACTTTTTCACGAATTCAACCTGGAATTCCACCCAATCCTGGAGTGCAGCATCTATGTCTACATGTGGAAAGGCCATCCCCTTGCTGACCGCGACCTGATCACCCTGGAAGACCTCCGCGAATACCCTTGCCTCTCCTTCGAGCAAGCACCTACAACTCCTTCTACTTCGCCGAAGAAGTCCTGAGCACCTACGAATACAAACGCCTCATCAAAGCCAATGACCGAGCCACTCTCCTGAACCTAATGGTGGGTCTCAACGGCTACACTCTCTGCTCCGGAATCATCTGCGAAGAACTAAACGGCTCCGACTACTGCGCCGTGAAGCTAGACTCCGACGAGGTCATGACCATCGGCTACCTTGCAAGAAAAGGAACCACGATTAGCAAGTTAGGACAGAAGTACCTGGAAGAAATTGCCAAATACAAAGACAAAGCATTACGATAATCCACACACTTACATAAACTTCCATTTGGAACTAAAGCTGAACCTACCCCCCCACTACACCCACCCCCCCCACTTTCAGTTTGGCGGAAACAGCGCAGCGCCTTCCCGCCCACGTCCGCTTCGCTCAACTGTTCACCAACCAGTACACAGCCAGTGGGGGAGATAAATCTAAGCGAGCCATTTAAGGAGCGCCCTTAGTGGCGGTGAGATCCATGACTTACGGAGACTTATGCGAGAGGGCTCTCCCGAGCGCATTAGTCGCAGTTAGTCATTAGCTCACCAGAACGTTGCGACGGCGAGCGTGATTTATCCCTCCCCCGCTGGCGTCCACTTTAGCTATAGCCTTACCCTATAACTAGCCCAAACTTTTAAGAATTAACACTTTTACTCCAATTGTGTTATAGTAACCATATCGACGATGAAACACCACTTAAAGGAAAGAGGAAAGACATGTCTTCAATATTAATCCAAGATGTGAGCAAAACCTTCGAAACCAAAGACGGTTCCGTACAAGCCCTGAAACACGTAAGCCTCTCCATTGAAACCGGAGACATCTACGGAATCATCGGAATGTCCGGTGCAGGAAAAAGTACCCTGGTACGATGTATGAACTTTCTGGAAGTACCATCCGAAGGAAAAGTATTAATAGACGGAAAATCCCTCACGACGAATTTTCCCCAAAAGAACTACCGCAAAGAGCGAGAGAAAATAGGAATGATTTTCCAGCATTTTAACCTGCTCATGCAGAAAAACGTACTGGAAACGTCTGCTTCCCACTGTACATCCAGGGGAAGAAAAAAGCCGAAGCAAGAGCAAAAGCCCTGGAGCTTCTGGAAATCGTAGGACTGGCAGACAGAGCGAAAGCATATCCCGCACAGCTCTCCGGTGGACAGAAACAAAGAGTGGCAATCGCCAGAGCCTGGCCTCCGATCCACAGATACTGCTCTGTGACGAAGCCACAAGCGCTCTGGATCCCCAGACCACATCCTCCATACTTGAACTTTTGCAGGACATCAATCAGAAATTCGGAATCACCATTGTGATCATTACCCACCAGATGTCAGTTGTCCGTGAGATTTGTACTCATGTGGCAATTATGAAAGACGGTGAAGTAAAAGAACAAGGCCTTGTAGAAGAAATCTTCAGCCACCCGAAATCACAGGTAGCCAAAGAACTGATTAGCAAGGATTCTGGAAACGACGTAGAAAGCAAAAAGCTTACCCAGTCAGAAATCCAGGACGGCGAAATCGTTCGAATCGTATTCTCTGAGAACTCCGCATTCGAACCAGTAATCGCAAACCTTATATTAACCTTCCACGAACCTGTAAACATTCTGAAGGCAAACACCAAAAACGTAGGCGGTGTAGCAAAGGAGAAATGATCCTCCAGTTCATGAGTGACAGCACCAATGTACCGGAGATGAAGAAATTCCTTACAGAACGTGGACTTGAGATAGGGGAGGCGAACTGATTATGTGGACGAAACAAGTAACCGATATGATAATCGCAGGTGTAGGGGAAACATTATATATGACCCTGTTTTCCACCTTCTTCGGATATGTATTTGGAATGCCCCTTGGAATCCTGCTGAAAGTATCCGACAAAGAGGGTCTGCGGCCAAACGCAGTACTATATAAGATCCTAGATGTGATCGCAAATATTTTCCGAAGCATCCCATTCCTGATCCTGTTGATCCTGCTCATTCCATTCACCAGATTTCTGGTAGGAAAAAGCTATGGAACCACAGCCACTATCGTACCCCTTACCATTGCGGCAATCCCTTTTATCGGACGAATGTAGAGTCTTCCTTAAATGAGGTAGACCCGGGAGTTATCGAGGCTGCAAGATCCATGGGAGCAAGCAACCTTCAGATCGTATTTAGGGTAATGCTGGTAGAAGCAAGAACATCCCTGATCTCAGGAGCTACCATTGTAACAGGAACTATCCTTGGTTACTCCGCAATGGCAGGAACCGTAGGAGGAGGCGGACTTGGAGACATTGCAGTCCGTTACGGATACAACCGCTGGCAGACGGACATCATGCTGGTGACAGTTATCCTTCTGGTAGTACTGGTACAGATTTTCCAGACAATTGGTATGTTCATAGCCAACAAGCTGGATAAAAGAAAATAAGCCACAGATTATTTTATAAGAAATGGTATCTGTGAGCAGTAACCAAAATCGATAATTGACAGGAGTTTTTAGTAGCCCCTGTTTATTATAAAAAATGATTGTAATGTAGAAACTAAATATATTTTTCAAAAAATAAGGAGGAACTTTATTATGAAAAAATTAATCGCAGCAGCACTCACAGGAGCATTAGTACTTGGAACCGTTGGAACATCCGTTGTTTTCGCAGCAGATGATGACAAAACCATTACAGTAGCAGCATCCGAGACACCACATTCCGAGATCCTTGAAGCAGCAAAACCGATCCTTGAGGAAGAGGGATACGACCTTGAGGTAACGGTATTTGATGATTATGTACAGCCAAACGAAGTTGTAGAGAGCGGCGATTTCGATGCAAACTACTTCCAGCACATTCCATATCTGAACAGCTTCAACGAGGAAAAAGGAACTCACCTTGTAAATGCAGGCGGAATCCACTACGAGCCCTTTGGAATTTATCCTGGAACAAAATCCAGCCTTGACGATATCGCAGATGGCGACACAATCGCAGTACCGAACGATACCACAAACGAGGCAAGAGCACTTCTTCTTCTCCAGGACAACGGAATTATCAAACTGAAAGACGGTGCAGGTCTTGAGGCAACTGTAAACGATATTGAGGAGAACCCATACAACGTAGAAATTGTTGAGCTTGCAGCTGAGCAGGTAGCGCGTGTTGCAGAAGAGACTTCTTACATTGTCCTTAACGGAAACTATGCACTTCAGGCTGGTTACTCTGTATCCAAAGATGCACTTGCATATGAGACCTCTGATTCCGAAGCTGCAAAAACATATGTAAACGTAATCGCAGTAAAAGAAGGAAATGAGAACAGCGACAAGATCAAAGCTCTTGTAGACGTATTAAAATCTGACGAGATCAAAGATTTTATCAACGAGAAATATGACGGAGCAGTTATCCCGTTCGAGGACAGCGATGACGCTGAGACAGGAGATGCTGAAGCAGCAGATGACGCTGACGAGACTGCAGCTGCAGAAGCTGACACAGCAGACGAGACAGCCGAGGAGACAGACGCTGAATAATCTGTAAAAATTAAACAGGGTTTTATTAAGAGAGTGATTATAAATCGGATTGAAATGCATTGGAAAAGATACATTTCAGTCCGATTTTTGCCTGTAAAAAAAGCAGTGTCCAATATATGGAACAGTACATAATTATGGAATAGGGTGACCTTCCGCCCTCTGTAAAAACAGTTGAAAAACCTTATAAAATCTGCTATTATAAAAACGAATTTTTGTAGGTATCGAGGTGAGGCCAAGTGAAAAAAAACGAATGTGCGAACCGGCTTGTCTGCCTGTTTTTCAGTGTGGCAGTTGCGGTTTTGTGTGTGCTTTTTGCAGGCATGGAAGCGAAGAGCATTATGCATGTTTACGATCTGAAACCGGCCTCAGCTTCTTTGATTTCACCAGAGCTTTCCAGAAGTACCCGGACAAGTGCAGAAGAACTGACAGGACTTCGGCAGGTGTCTGTAAGGCTGGAGGCGGACCAGCGCCTTCGCCACAGGTCAGGCGTGGAAATTGTGGTGCTCATCATGTTGGCAGTTCTGCTGGCGAATACCGTATTTTATAAAGCAAAGAAACGTCTGCTGACCAGAAATGATGCTGACGGCAGACGGTTTATTATCTGTTACATCCATCATCAGGACGGACAGAAACACTGAAGATCATATACCATTGTTTCATATTGCTGATTGCTGCAAGTGTTTTCATTATGAGTAAAGCATTGCAGTGGAGAGCAATTATTTTCCATGTAACAAACGTATATGATTGGAGGTATGACACTATATGTTACTTAATATTTTTATAGGAGTAATGATTGTTGCAGCCATTGCTGTCGGCATCTGGATGGCATGGTTTGACAGTCATGGAGGAAAGAAATGATAGCACAGATTTTTGCAGTAGTAATTTTCCTGGCGATGTTCATTCTGATCATCACAGAAGTATGGGAAAGACATATTGTTACGCTGGGATGTGCGCTCCTTACATTGATTCTTGTATTTGGAATCTGTATGCACAGCCCCTCAGCAATTATTGAAACACTGAACATACATAGTATTTTTTCACCGGGATTCTGGCACACAGCAGGTGAAGCAAGCGAAGCTTCTGCTGGAATCAACTGGGAAACTATCGTGTTCATCGCTGGTATGATGATCATGGTAGAAGGCATGGCAAACTCCGGATTTTTCCGCTGGTTATGCATGAAGATCGCGAAACTGGTTAAATACCAGATTATCCCGATCTTTATCACATTTATGCTCCTGTCCTTTGTACTTGCTATGTTTATCGATAGTATCACCGTAATCCTGTTCCTTGCAGCGGTTACCGTAGAACTGTCACAGCTGCTGAAATTTAATCCGGTACCAATGATCCTTGCAGAGATCTTCTGCGCCAACCTTGGTGGATCCGCTACCATGTGCGGAGATCCGCCGAACATTATCATTGGAACATCACTTGGATTTTCCTTTGCAGATTTCGTGACAAACACAGGTCTTATCGCGGTGATCGCACTGGTGCTGGTTGTAATCTATTTTTACTTTATTTTCCGCAAAGAGCTTACCGAAAATGCGGGAAATTGATCCGTCTACGTTACCGGATCCGGAAGAAGCGATTGTAAGCAAGAAGGGTTTCACCATCAGCTGTGTGATCTTCCTCTGCGCTGTTGTCCTTCTGGTAACACATTCCCAGACAGGGCTTACCGTATCCTGTATCGGTGTATTTATCGCAGCAGTGACACTGATCACTTCCGGAAAAGATGCTTTGGACCTTCTGAAAAAGGTTGATTACAAGACACTGCTGTTCTTCGTAGGACTTTTCGTAGTTGTTGGCGGTCTGGAGCAGACCGGTATCCTTACGATCTGGCTGGATTTATTGGAAAAGTCAGCGGCGGAAACCTGATGGTAATGATCGCCATCATTATCTGGGTATCTGCTATCGCAAGTGCATTTATTGATAACATTCCGTTTGCAGCTACCATGATCCCGGTTATTGACAGTCTGGCAGCCGCACAGGGAGTTGATATTTCCATTCTGGCATGGGCTCTTGCAATGGGTACTGACATCGGCGGAAGTGCAACCCCGATCGGAGCTTCTGCAAACGTAGTCGGTATCGCAACAGCAGCCAAGAGCGGTCACATGATCAAATGGGGAAAATACTGCAAGGCAATGGCACCTGCCACGATCCTGGTTGTCCTCGTTTCCATGCTGATGATTTATGCTAGATATTTATAATGCCATAAGGGGGAAGTGTAGAACTGTCAATTATCAGAGAAAAAGCAGTGCCAAAGATCTGGCATGCCATGAATAACTGACAGTTGGTCTTGCCCGCTTTTAACGGCATTTTATCCGGAAAAATCCGTGAAACAAGAGCGGATTTCTCTGGTTAGAAGGGAGGATACCATGAAAACACAAAAACAGGTGATCATTTCCATCGGACGAGAGTTCGGAAGCGCAGGCCATGAAATTGCAGAGCGAATCGCCAAGCGCTATGGACTTTCGTTATACGATCACAATCTTTTACGCGAGGTGGCAGACAGCCATAACGTAAATCCAGAAGAGCTGGAAATCTTTGACGAGATGAAGCACAACAAATTTCTTTACCGCACAGTGAAAGGAATGAGCAGTTCTCCGGCAGACAACGTTGCTATGATGCAGTTCAATTTTCTTCGGGAAAAGGCTGAAAAAGGAGAATCCTTTGTAGTTGTAGGACGTTGCTCTGAGACAATCCTGAAGGATTATGAGGGCCTGATTTCCATCTTCATTATTGGAGACATGGATCAGAAAATTGCCCGTGTAGCCCGTCTTTATGGAAAAACCGATAAAGAAGCTGAGCGCTTTATCAAAGAGAAAGACAGAAAGAGAAAGAAATACCACGACAGTCATTGCAATTCCAAATGGTCAGATTCCCATACCTATGATCTGAGTCTGAACAGCAGCACTCTTGGCGTGGAGGGAAGCGTTGAATTTCTTTCATCTTATATTGACAAAAGGATATCAAAAATGAAATAATAAGCTTAATGACAAAGGTTCTGCCAGGACGCATACAAGTGTCAGGGCGGAACCTTTGTGGTTTTTGTGGCCGCAGTCAGTAAGAGTAGTCAGAAATAGTTCTGATGTTGGGAAGGTGCTACCCTAAAGCCACGAACTCTCATTTATCCAGGAGGAAAATTTATGTTCACTGATGACGAAAAAGACTACATTATGCGTATGATCAAAGAGATTGCCCGTGTCCTTGCCAGCGTCATGCTTGGGAAAAAATATGTTCAGGTGGAATTGCCGGTAGAATCCAAATATCAGATTTCCGGAGACAAGCTTCACCATATGAAAACCATGGTGGACAGAGGCGAGATCAACGAGGCAGAGAACGAACTTCTTGACCGGATCGATTACGCTGACAAAGAAGCTCTGGCAGAAGCTATGTTTTTCTACGAATATGCTGCATCCAAAGGGGATGAATTTCTGGAAGCGCACAACTATTCCCTGGAGGAAATAAGGGATGGGATCCAGCAGCTGGCAGAAGATGCTGGATATGGAAATATTATAAATATGCTTGATATAAAATAGAATCTCTTGTGATATATGAAATACTGCGATTTTATTAAGTCTGCGCCCAAAAGTATTTTTGCCAAGTGGGAGCGCCATAGGCGTGGAACAGCTGACTTTCCTATATGGAGATGTCGCCGACAGGCGGCATGTCCGTTTAGAGTGAAATTGTGATCACGCTTAAAATGATGAGGAGATTATAAGATGTTTCTTGAAAAAAACAGAGACCGGATAGAAAAAGACTTTGAAGATTTTTCCAGGGAACTGCCAGGAAAAGCGGAAGAGATAAAGAAGAGAATGGAAGCACTAAGTCCTGATATTGTGATCGGAATGAAATATCTGTACAGCAATATGCCTACAGCGATGTGGGAAACTATACCTTTGACACTTATCTGGATTATGTGCAGCAGGGAATCTATCTCTGGAAAATTCCCCTTATGTAAAGAATTATCCAGAGCTTTATTTCCTGAATTACGTGCTTTTTCATCGGACAAATGATGAAGAAATCAAACCATGCCGTACCTATTTCTGGAAAAAAATAAAGGATAAGGTCCAGGGGAAGGCCATGGTGGAAGCTGCACTGGAAATCAATCACTGGTGTGCGGGAGAAGTGATGTACCAGGGAACGGACATGCGTACCGGCTCCGCACTGGAAATTTACAGAAGCGGTGTAGGCCGCTGTGGTGAGGAAGCCGTCTTTGTGGTAAATGTAATGCGAAGTGCCGGAATCCCTGCAAGACCAGTGTATGTGCCGAGATGGTCCACTGTGATGACAACCACGCCTGGGTAGAGTCTGGTGCGATGGCGACTGGCATTATCTGGGAGCTTGCGAGCAGAAGCTGTTCTGGACAAGGGCTGGTTTACCAATGCAGCATCCAGGGCCATGATGATCGGCTCCAGATGGTATGACCGCGCTATGCCAGACGAAAAAGTGATCGGAAAAGACGGAATGAACCGGATCATCAATCTTCTTGGTAAATATGCCAAAACCAGGTGGATCACTATTACAGTGGAAGATCTGGATGGAACTCCGGCTGCTGGGGCAAAAGTACGGGCTGAGGTAATGAACTATGGGGAATTTCCCCGATTGCAATAATGGAAGCAGACAAAAATGGCTGTATTTCCTTTGAAACCGGTTTTGGAAGCCTGCTGATCTGTGCTGTTTATGATGGTGCTTACGGGGAAAGGTAATCGACACAAGAGAGGACGACCATTTTACCTGTACTCTTGGTGAGGAATATGAGGATGAGCTTTGGGTGGATTTTGACATGAATGCACCGGAGGATACCGGCAGAATAAGATGGAATATTACCCAAGAACAGGAAGAAGAGAATAATCACCGGATTGCCGCTGAGGCAGAACACTGCCGCCGTAAGATTGAGAAATTCCAGCCGCTGTGGAAGCGCTGCCTTTTTGGACATACCATGAAGGAAGTGGAGCCTATGATGGCTGTTTTGTCTGAGAAAGACAGAAGGGATGCTTTTCCAGAAGTGCTGGAGGGCCATTATCAGGAGGCCTCGGTTTATCGCGAATTTAATCCAGATGAGATTTACATTCCATATGTATGGAATCCCCGCGTGGAAAATGAGGTCCTTACCAGGTGGAGGAAGAAGATCCTGGGCTATTTTGACAAGGGGCAGAGGGATGCTTTTGAAGCGGATCCCAAGAGCATCTGGACCTGGATCGAAGAGAACATTTCAGTCCGCAATGACAAAGAGCGCCTGACTGCATACACCACTCCTGGTGCAGCACTGGAGCTTGGAATTGCCGGAGAGAAATCCCACAAGGTGCTTTTCGTGGCAATCGCCAGAACCCTGGGAATCCCGGCACGTCTGAATCCTGCTGATGGAGCTATTGAATATTGGGATGGAATGAGGTTTGTAGCAGTATTGGAAGAGAGCCGGAAGGAATCCCATCTTACAGTCTTCGCCGGGGAAAAAGGGGACTGGAATTATTTCCAGAACTGGACCATTGCGGTGACAGACGGAAGAGGATACCTTACCCTGGATTTCAGCGACCGCAAGTGGGAAGCTGGAAAACTGGAATTGGATATCATGCCGGGAGATTACCGGATTCTGACTGGAAACCGTCTGCCAAACGGAAACATTCTGGGAAAAAGATACGATTTTCATATTGAAAAAGATGAGATGAAGCGGGTAGAACTGGAGCTTCGAGAGTATAGTCTGAAGGAAATGTTCAACGTCATTCCATTCCGGATTCCAAGCTGACCGATCGGGCTGGAAATCAGGTGCTGGTGTCTGAATTGACGGGAAGAAGGCGCTGCGAACTGTCTGATGCAGAGCACATAGATGTTCCTTGCAAGGCAGACGAAGGGCTGAATGCGGCTGTAGCCTTTGGAGACGCTGCCAAACGGGAGAATAGTCTGGTTGCGCGCAATATTCTCTTCTGGTTAGAAGAGGGCCGCGAGCCTACCGAGCACATCCTCAATGAAATGATGGATTTGAAAGAAAAATATGAAAAAATCCAAAAGCAGGTTATATTTATCCTTCGCAGTAAAGATTCTTTAAAGAATGCTACTATGGTGAAATGTCTGGAACTGTTCCCTGAAATTCAGGTGTACTTCCACGATTTCGGCAAGGACAAGGAAATGACCGCCCGCCGCATGTACGTAGATTCCGAGAAGCTGCCGCTTATGGTCATTACCGAAGGCCCTTGCCAGGGCATTTTTGCAGCAGCTGGATACTCTGTGGGTATGGCGGATATGCTGATGAGGATTTTTGAGGCATGAACCGGGACCAGATTAAATATGCAGCCATGTTTACCATGCTATTAAACCATATTGCAAACATTTTCCTGGAACCAGGTACCTTCCTTTTTGAGGTGATGGTGGACGTGGGTTATTTTACCGCTATCACCATGTGCTACTTTCTGGTAGAAGGCTACGGCTACACCCGCTCCAAAGAGAAATACGGCAAACGGCTTCTGCTGTTTGCCTGATCTCCGAAATTCCCTTCTGTCTTGCATTTACAGAAGAAGGAACCATCAGTTTCGTAAACATGAACATGCTATTCACCCTTTTTCTATGCTTTTTGATTCTTTATGCAATGGAAAAGATCCCTTCAGGAACCCGGCGGATACTCTGCATCTTGGGCCTGGTATTTGCCTCCGCCTACAGTGACTGGGCCCTTCTTGCCCCATCTTCACCTACTGGTTCGCAAGCGGTGGCCTCCGGGATGCACAGGGGAAAATGCTGCCAGCCGGCGGCCGGAATGCTGATCAGAAAAGCCATCTGGCTGGCGGCCAGAATCCTGAACGAAAAAAACTTTTATGGAAGGTTTTCGGAAAGGCAATGCTGTTCTTTGGTCTGTTAAACCTTGTAGAAAACATGGAGCAGACCACTCCTGCCAGGGCTGTTATCCAGTCCCTCGGCGCCACCGCCGGAATTTTGCTCTCAGCACTTTGCATCATCTATCTCTACAACGGAAAGCGCTCCGAAAAACATCGAACCTTTTCTAAGTGGTTCTTCTACATTTTTTATCCGGCACATTTGCTAATATTAGGTATATTGAGAATTGCTATTTAGTGTGTTGAAAGTTGTTAAAGGCGGACGCATTCGGACAATGGTGATTGCTCACTCGCCGGCGCAACGCTCCAGCGAACTAACTGCTAACTGCGACTAAATCGTTCAGGAGAGCCTT
>ENA-OQAA01000127-OQAA01000127.1-human-gut-metagenome-genome-assembly--contig:-NODE-127-length-54680-cov-5.529283_pt1 | contig 54680 bp, 59 predicted proteins | sample MGYA00242489_ERZ504515 | MGnify/ENA primary metagenome ERZ504515 (study PRJEB26092, sample SAMD00036237) | human gut metagenome | host: Homo sapiens | study: EMG produced TPA metagenomics assembly of... | reverse complement strand
CGTTACCGAAATAGTACTCATCGTCGATGTGCCAGCACAGCTTGTCTTCAGGGTGATGAAAATCAGAGCTTGCAAGAGAGGTGCTCCGCTTGAGATAGCTTTCCGGCTTTGTGCTATAATATAAGGTATAAGTGTATAGCGTAATTTCCACCATTTTTTTATTATCGGAGCAATAGCCGGATAATGCCACGGCTCACGTTTGTTTGTTCCGTGATAGCGGATGTGTGAGGAGAATATGCCGAATTGTGTCCAGCGCATGTATACATCATCGGCTACTACAGAGTTCATGAAGTTAGGTAATGTATGGAATCCCGGAACATCATGGCTCCAGAATGCAAATCCGGAGAGTCCGAAATGTAAGCCGCCTTTCAGTGAGCCTGCCATCCCATCCCATGAACTGCATGAGTCACCTCCCCAATGCAGCGGATAGCGCTGGCATCCTGCCCATGCCGAGCGTGCCCATACAATGCCGTCACCGGTAATGTCTTTTGTGATTTCATAAGCGGCTTTCTGATAAAGCAATGCATACAGGTTGTTCAGCAATTCGGGTTTCATGCCTTTATAGAGAGCATCCATGTGGATGTTTTCTCCAAAATCGGTTTTGATACAGGTCACGCCCATATCCAGCAGATTCTTCAGCAGTCCTTTATACCATTCGGTTGCTTTGGGATAAGTGAAGTCAATGGTTCCGGCATAGTCCAAAGCGGAGAAATTGGAACCTTCCGAATCTTGTTTCTTTGTTAGCGGAGCTATATAATCGTTTTTGCGTGCTTCGTCTATCTGTTCGGCGTTTTCGGCCACGTAGGGGAGTTGCCATAAGGATACGCGGTATCCTTTTTTCTTCAGGCCTTGGATGAACCCTTTGGATCGGGAAAGCGTTCTTCGTTGAATTTCCATTCGCACAGCCAGTCGGTCTTGAACCAGCCGGTGTCCAGGTGGATTACATCGCAGGGGTAATGCTCGGCACGCATCCGGTCGCATATCTCATTAACCTCATCAGCACTGAAATAAGTCATGCGGCTCATCCAGATGCCGAAGCTCCAGAGGGGAGGCATAGAAGGATATCCGGTCAGATCCCGGTAGCCCCGGAGGATTTCTTCCATAGTATTACCTGCTATGATGAAGACGTCCAGCATGGCCTGATCGCTCAGAAACTGTACCGAGCGGGTGGATTGTCCTGCCAATGACAGTTTACTATGGGCGCAGGTATGATAGAATGTTCCATACATCCGGCTGGAGAGGTAGAAAGGAATATTCTTATAAGTACGGCGGTTGTTTACACCTTGGCCATCCTGATTCTTTAAGAAGAAAGTTTGTCCGCTTAAGTCCATTTTTGCGAAGCGTTCCCCTGTTCCGGCAAAACATTCATCAGGCTTTGATTCAAAGGAAAGAGTGGCACGTTCCTTCATTCCGTTTCGTTTGCAGAAAGCCAATGGCAGCGCATCGTAACGGGGAGGGGAGAAGTGGTCGTAGGCAGCCAGGCGGATTTCACGTTTGCCGTCAGGGTAAAGGCGAAGATCCAATGTTTCTTGAGGATCGGGCAGGAGTTCGCTCCAACGGTCTAATACCGGAGGCTTTATATTGATAAGTGCCCGTTGTATTCCGTCTTGGGTGGAGATAATCCATTCACCTTCTACTTGTGTTACTTGCAAAGGAAGTTTCTTTATCCGGTCGCTGAATTGAAGCATTTCTGATTGATCCGTCATGCTTTCTTCACCGAATCCGATAAAGAGCCGGGTGATGCCTGAGGTATATTGACGGATGACCAGCGTATATTCTTCACGGGGGAATGCAGTATCGGGTGCCATATCGTTAGAGAGCACTTGCTTTTGGAAGGGGACACTTATGCAGATATCTCCATCTTTTTCATAGACTGCGGCGGGCTTGTATGCTTTCCATAATGATTCGTCTCTTGACAGATCAGGATCAAAGTCCAGAAAATCGAATAAGTGGTAATTGGTTGGTTTCATTCTTTTTTTGTTATTTTGTTTTTATAATGATTTTCGGTTGTTTTCCTTTGCTGTAGGGGAGGACTCAATGTGCCCATCCGGTGGCATAAGGGGGATTCAAGGCGACCCTGCCTGCCTTTTGTTTTATACTTTCATCTACTTGCGGACCATTCTTCTTCCACACATTATGAGGTCCCGGACGGTTGAAGTCGAAACGTTCGGACGGACACCAGTTGTTTTCTATGGTATAGCCATCCGTCGCTTCATCAAAGTAGATGTAAAACGCACGGTCGTTGGTAGCGTATGGCGCGTCGATTAAATGTTCAATCCGGTTATTGCGCATCACGGAGCCGGGTTGGTTGGAGAGGGTATAAAGTCCTCCTGCATCATACAGCCTCCGGGCAAAGTGGTGGACGTAATTGGCTTCAATCCGATTGCCCCTCATTCCGCTTTCCAGCAGGGTCCATCCCCAGCCCACACAGATACCTGAATAATTGACGTGGCAGACTTCATTATGTATGATATGGATATTCTTTACATATCCGGCTCCGATGCCTACACCTCCCCAATCTTCATTGGTCACTTCCTCAATCAGATTGTTCCGTATGGTGATTCCCGTACATAATTCCTGTTCATGAAAAGGTGTATAAGGCACATGGGTTTCAAATCCTTCATCGGGAAAGGTGCCCACCAGTAAGGCTGTTCCACCAATATCGGTGAAATGGCAATTCTCGACAATGGAAGCCGATACGGCGCGTTCATAATCTACTCCCGTAGCTGCCAAGTGCTGAAATGTGCAATGGTTGAAATTGATGTTATTACCGCATTTTATCTGTATTGCAGCTTTGGGTCTGCCTATCCATGCCTGGTTTTCCAGTTCCGCTTTTTCAGGCAGCCCCGGTATGGGTAGTTTGTAAGCATCCAGCAGATGGAAACCTCCTTGCAATGTAACGTGTCCTTGATAAGAGGGGCGCATCCATGAAGTATGTTCGAAAGATATATTTTGAAAATGTATATTCCTTACCGGACGTTCCAAAGTGCCGTTTACCGTTAGCAAGGTTTCTAAAGCCGGGATAATGACTTGCGCCTTCGTCATGTCTTCGTGAGGACGCGGGTAATAATAGATGCGTCCGGAAGGATAATCCTGATACCATTCTCCGGGCTGGTCCAATAACTCCAAAGCGTTGACCAGACAAAAGGAGGAGTTTCCTTTTTCTCCGTCAATGACAGGTTGAGGCCAGGGATGGGCAAACTCCAACCGGCTTTCGGGATCATGAAAACGGACAACTGTTTTTGCTCCTTCAGTAATCATTTCCTTCACTCTCAGTATGGCGATGGCCCAACGTTGGTGAACGATCATCTCTACTTGTGAAGCGGTATTTAACCCTGCTGTTTGTGGAGTGGGAATGGTGATCGTCTCTTCCTCAGGGTTAAAATCAATCATGCGTTCCATTACTCCGTCGGGAAACTGTGCGGCCCGCTGTGCTTTTGCTCCGTTGACCCACATTTGTCGGGTTTCCAATATCCTGTTTCCCATACGGGGCGCTTCCGCTACCCATATTTTATTTCTAAGTGTTTTTGGTATTCTGGTATCTTCGCATCCTTGTTCCCAACCTGTCACAGGAACTCCGCCACTTAAGACTACATGGGCATTGGGAACAGTGGTGATACGAGTGGGAGAGTCTGTTGTCCCGCTATCTTCGGGGCGGATGAACAGGCTTTTATATTGTGGGTATATTCCTTCCTCCAATAGGATATTTATGCCTCCGGTTGTTTCGGGTGATTGCAATCTTCTCCATTCGCGCGCTTGCTTGATGGCTTGTTCCAGAGTCTGGAGGGGAGATTGGCGTGTACCGGCAGCTTTGTCGTTACCGTAAGGAGAAACATAAATATCTCCTGCGGTTAAATAAAAGGTATAACTGATAAATGCGATAAAGCAGATCATTTTTGTTTTCATGGGTTCGCCGGATTTAAAGGTCTTTTTAATCAGACGGAAGGAATCTGTTTTTGTACCCATTGGATAATTTGCTAATGTGTCAATTTGCTGCATTCTACTCTACGTGGTAATGGGCATATTAGCAAATTGATGCATTGACATATTGATTGAAGTATAATAAAAAACAGGCCATACCTTAATGAAAAGGTACAGCCTGCGTCATTTAATAAAAAAGATTTATTTTTTATGAGTTCATGCTCATCAGGAATTCTTCGTTGTCTTTGGTATTTTCCAAACGGCTTTTTACAAAATCCATTGCTTCGATAGGATTCATATCTGCCAGATATTTGCGGAGAATCCACATACGGTCCAAAGTAGTCTTGTCGAGCAGCAAGTCGTCGCGGCGGGTGCTTGATGCCACGATGTTTACTGCCGGGAAGATACGTTTGTTGCTCAAGTTGCGGTCCAGCTGGAGTTCCATATTACCTGTACCCTTGAATTCTTCGAAGATTACTTCATCCATCTTGGAACCGGTGTCAATCAGTGCGGTTGCGATAATGGTCAGCGAGCCACCGTTTTCAATGTTACGGGCAGCACCGAAGAAACGTTTGGGCTTATGCAGGGCATTTGCATCCACACCACCGGATAATACCTTGCCGGAAGCAGGAGAAACCGTATTGTATGCACGTGCCAGTCGGGTGATAGAGTCGAGGAAGATTACCACATCGTGACCGCATTCTACCATGCGTTTCGCTTTTTCCAGTACGATACCTGCAATCTTTACGTGACGTTCTGCCGGTTCGTCAAATGTAGAAGCGATCACTTCGGCATTTACGCTGCGCGCCATATCTGTCACTTCTTCGGGACGTTCGTCAATAAGCAGCATGATCATGTACGTTTCCGGATGGTTGGCTGCTATTGCGTTAGCGATGTCTTTCATCAGGATCGTCTTACCGGTTTTGCTGCGCCACAATCAAAGCACGCTGTCCTTTACCGATAGGTGAGAACATATCTACACACGGGCTGAAAGGTTGTCACTATATCCTCCTTTGCAAAGTTTGAACTTTTCATCGGGGAACAGCGGGGTCAGGTGATCAAACGGAACGCGGTCACGTACCAATCCGGGATCCAGACCGTTTATCTTTTCCACCTTTACCAACGGGAAATATTTTTCTCCTTCTTTCGGCGGACGGATAGAGCCTTCCACTACATCACCGGTCTTCAAACCGAACAGTTTTATTTGCGATTGTGAAACGTAAATATCATCGGGTGAGGAAAGATAGTTGTAATCGGATGAACGGAGGAAGCCGTATCCGTCGGGCATGATTTCCAATACCCCGGTACCGGTCAGGATACCTTCAAATTCGTAAGGCTTTTCCACCTGTTTGCGTTCCGGTTGTTGAGGAATGCTGGCAGACGCTTCTCCCTCAGCCGTCGTATTGTTATTATTGTTTGCCTGACGAGGATTGTTGTAATTGTTGTTGCGCGGATTGTTATACTTCTGATTTTGATCGCGCTGCTGGCGTGGTTGGAATTTGGGGGCAGGTGTCTGTACCGGAGCCGGTGTTTCTACTTTGGTAGCCTCAAATTTGCCGAACAACTCAGTAGGAAGTTCTATTTTTTCTGAAGGAAGATCCTCGATAGGAATAAAATCATCGGTTTCACTGCCGAATTCCAGTTCGGGAAGAATCACTTCTTTTTCTTCGGGAATAGCCGGTGTTTCTTCTTTTTTTGCTTTTTTGGGTGTCGGTTTCGCCGGTGCTTCAGCTTTCACTTCCTCTTTTGCGGTTTCTTTCGTTTCCGTTGCAGGTTGTTCTTCTGTCTTGGCTGTTACTTTCTTACTACCCGGTTTGCGTCCTCTTTTTTTAGGTGTTTTTTCTTCCGTGCTTGTTTCGGCTACGGTTTCTGTTTGTGGTGTTACCGCTACAGGAGCAGTTTCTTTTACTGTTTCGGCAGCTGTGGCGGCAGGTTGCGGGGTATTGGCTTCCAGCTTCTGTGCCTTGTCCTTGGTTGCAGTATAGACCTTGTCACCGTCTTTTTTAACGTTGATACGTGATCTTTTACGGGGTTGACTTTCATTGGCTTTTTCTGCCGCTACTTTTTTGGTTGCTCCGACTATGGCTTGCTCGTCCAGAATTTTATAAACCAGATCTTCTTTTTTTAGAGAGTCTGTTTTCTTGATACCCAACTCTTTGGCAATCGATTGTAATTCCGACAAGTCTTTGTCGTTTAATTGAATAATGTTATACATAGAGTATAGTTATTAGTAATATATTTCTTTATAATCTTTTAATGGTATAATTAAGGAGCGCAATCTACACGAAAATGTGTTAGAAGGGGGAAATGCACTCATAATTACGATTATGGGATTGATGTTGTTTTGATTGTTATCAGGAAGTAAACAGACTTTCCCGGATAGGGAACTGACGTATTTACCGAGGACAAAAGTAGATATTTTTTTTAATCTCATGCATATTACAGAAGATTTTTTGCCGAATTTAATGAAATTAATAAAAAAAAAACGACGTTTGGAAACATCCTTTCTGTCTGTGAAAACCCTGATGTTAAATGAACGTAAAAATAGATCAGATTGTTCAGCAGAGTCTGCATGAAATAGCGAAAAAAATACTAATTTAGCCCGTCAAATTTGATTTTTACTTAATTATAAATAGAAAAAAGATGAAAAAAGTGATTTTTACGGAAAAGGCTCCTGCTGCTATAGGTCCTTACAGTCAAGCTGTTGAAGTGAATGGTATGGTATTCTTGTCAGGTCAGATTCCTGTTGATCCTGCTACCGGTGAATTTGTTCCGGGAGGAGTGACTGAACAGACTATTCAGGTTTTTGAGAATATCAAGAATGTATTGGCAGAAGCTGGTCTGACTACTGCTAATATCGTAAAAACAACCGTATTTTTGGCAGATATGTCTTTGTTTGCTGAAATGAACGCTGTTTATGCCAAGTATTTCGAAGGAGATTTCCCTGCCCGTTCTGCTGTAGCTGTTAAGGCTTTGCCGAAAGGGGCGCTTGTGGAGATAGAGAGCATCGCAGTGAGATAATGAGCTTTTCGTCACCGATTGCACGGATTGATGCAGATTATTTCTATTGAAAAGCAATCGCTTGGTATGGAACCTGTGTCAATCAGTGTAGTCTGTAGTGAATGATGGTGGATGGGGAATCATAAAAACAACTGATTAACAGATAGCGTAGAAAAGTGGAATATGAAACAACTGGACAAGTGGCAATGGTCCACATTAATATTATCTGCTATACTGGTAATGGCATTTTCAGTCTTTATTTATCGGTATGAGCCTTTTAAATCCGGGTTCGAGATTACCGACAGCTGGGTGGTAATATTTTTCCAGCAACCATTCTCTCTACCGCAACCACAGATGCCAATTTAATCGTACCTGCCGATTCCGATTATATCGGAAATCCTAAGTCGTGTATCGCCATCCGGCTGAAGAACAGTTATGCCAATAGCAAATTGCGTATAGAAGTGGCCGAGACTCCTTTTTTCTCTCAGTCTGTATCTGAGTTTATTTTACCCAAGGCGGGGAAAGAATATCTGGTTTTTCCGGATATTATATGGAACTATCAGGCTTTGCGTGATAATAATCAGGCAGTGCCCGTTAGCATCTCCGTCAAGGCGGAATTGAATAAAAAAGAACTTCCACAGCGTTTGAAAACCATCTCAATGCGCAGTATTAATGAGTGTCCTTTAGGATACGTGGACGATAAAATGAAGTTTCACGATACGGGAGAGTTTTTTGCGGCCTACGTCAACGAGGAGCATCCTCAGATTGACAAATTATTGCGTGAAGCCTTGGATACACGTATCGTCAATCGTTTTCTTGGGTATCAAGGTAATGCACACCAGTCGGAGAATGTGGACAAACAGGTCTATGCATTGTGGAATGTGTTGCAAAAGCGGAACTTTAAGTATAGCTCCACCACCAATACCAGTCTTTCGTCCAATGTGGTTTATACACAGCGCGTCCGTACCTTGGACGATGCGCTGGAATCCTCGCAGATAAACTGTGTGGATGGCAGCGTGTTGCTGGCTTCACTGATGAAAGCCATCAATATCAATCCTATTCTGGTGCGTATTCCGGGACATATGTTTGTGGGTTATTACACAGACAAATCACACAAGAATATGAATTTTCTGGAAACCACGATGATAGGGGATGTGAATCTGGATGATTTCTTTCCGGATGAGAAGCTGGATTCTACCATGGTGGGCAAATCCCAGAACCAGATGTCGAAACTGACCTACGAGAAATCAAAGGAATACGCTACGAGGAAATACCGGGAGAATGACTCCCTGATACATTCGGGTAAAGTGAATTATATGTTTCTGGAAATTGATAAAAAGACCCGTGCGCAGGTACAACCTATCGGTAAATAAATTTGTTGTATGGATATGGAACTTACTTATATATATCATAGCGGATTCGCCTTGTCAGGCGATGGCTTCACTGTAATCATGGATTATTACCGTGATTCGGAGGATGGACAGGCGCAGTCGGATTTGAACCGGCTGATGGATGGGACTTTCAGCAATCAAGAGGCCGGAATGCCGGAAGGAATCGTACACAGCGAATTATTGCGGAGACCCGGAAAACTGTATGTGCTGGCCAGTCATTTTCATCCGGATCATTTTAATAAAGAGGTATTGCAATGGCGTGAACAGCGGCCGGATATCATCTATATTTTCTCGAAAGACATTTTGCGTCATCGCAGGGCGCAGAAAGAAGATGCCGTCTGGCTGAAAAAAGGAGAGGAATATAAGGATGAAACATTGAGCGTGCGTGCTTTCGGTTCCACGGATGTGGGAGTATCGTTTTTGCTTCAGGCAGGTGGAAAAAAGATTTTTCATGCCGGTGATTTGAATAACTGGCATTGGATGGATGAGAGTACCGAGCGGAGTGGAAGGGGGCCGAGAAGAATTTCCTGCATGAGCTGGATGATCTTTACGCCTATACGCCCGAAGTGGATGTGGCCATGTTTCCCGTTGATCCCCGTTTGGGAAAAGAATACATGCGGGGTGCCGGACAGTTTGTAACAAAGATAAAAACTCATATCTTTGTACCCATGCATTTCACACCGGAGTATGCCAAGGCAAATGCTTTCTGCGACTTTGCCGAAGCGCATGGAGTGCGTTTTGTGTCATTGACGCATCGCGGACAAAAAATAGAGATTGAATAACAAAAGAATAACACAATATGAAAGTAAAAGGAAGATTTGATCATTTCAATATCAATGTAACTGATCTGGACAAGAGTATCAAGTTTTATGAAACAGCATTAGGTTTGCATGAGTCTCATCGTAAGGAAGCTTCGGACGGTTCCTTCGTGCTGGTGTATATGGCCGATGACCACAGCAATTTCTTGTTGGAACTGACTTGGTTGCGTGATCATACCCAGCCATACGAGTTGGGTGAGAACGAAAGCCATCTGTGTCTGCGTGTGGAAGGTGATTATGACGAAGTTCGTAAATTCCATAAGGAAATGGGATGTGTTTGCTTCGAGAACACCGCTATGGGCTTGTATTTCATCAATGATCCTGATGATTACTGGATTGAGATATTGCCGGTGAAGTAAAACAATCGTTTCCGTTAGTAATGAATTAAAAAGATAGAGACTATGAAATACATTTCTCCCGGTGGCTGGTTCTCATTGGAATACCCGATGGGCTGGCACGAGTTTGAAGATACAGAAGAGAGTTTTTTATTCTATAACCCTGACCGGTGGACAGGTAATTTCCGCATATCTGCTTATAAGGATGAAGCAGCTGACTATGGTCCGCAGTGCATCGCATACGAATTGAAAGAAAATACCTCTTCCGCCCTGGTGAAAGTGGGCAAGTGGGATTGTGCTTACAGCGCGGAAACTTTTCAGGAAGAAGGCGCCTGGTACACCACTCATATCTGGATGACAGGAGAGGAGAATCTCTCTTTCGAATGTTCTTTTACCGTGTCCAAAGGAGGAGACAAGCATCCGGCAGAAGAAATCATCCGGTCTTTACAGATCCGCAAAGAAGGTGTAAGTCACCCGCGTGAGATCATTCCGATCCGTGTTTTGGAAATCGGGGAGGTGAACACCGCCTTTGAGTGGGCTTCTACCACGATTAAAAAGCAACTCACCAAGGATTTTACTGCGTCGGAGAGCGATATTGACAGTATACAGCAAGTAATGGACAGCGGACGTTTCCAGACCCAGCAGCGTATGGCGTGGGAGAATTTCGGTATTGCCTTCGGAGCCATTCTGGTGAATGAGATGGAAGGTATGGAATGGGTGACTGTCATTGAGGGACAGAAAGAATATCCCGCCTTGCAGTTTATGTGTTCGGATATGGTGCTGGACCCTGCCGCACTGGTGTGGGGAAAAGCTAAAAAGGGACTCCCCTGCGACTTGAAATCTGAATTCAGGAAAATTAAGCGAGAGGCGGAGGCAGTGTTGGATGATTTAAATAAATAGACAAATAATGACCCCATATATGCAAGTAGACGGGCTTACCAAATCATTCGGTGACTTGGTATTGTTCCGGAAGATTTCATTTGGAGTGGCCGAAGGACAACGCATCGGTCTGATAGCAAAGAACGGTACAGGCAAGACTACCTTACTTAATATAATAGCCGGTAAGGAGGGATATGATGAAGGAAGCATCGTCTTTCGTCGTGATCTGCGGGTGGGCTATTTGGAGCAAGACCCACATTATCCCGAAGACCTGACCGTGCTCGAAGCCTGTTTCTATCACGGAAACAGCACGGTGGAACTCATCAAAGAATATGAAAGCTGCATGGAAACCGAAGGCAATCCGGGACTGGAAGAGCTGTTGGCACGGATGGAGCACGAAAAGGCATGGATTATGAACGGAAGGCGAAACAAATCCTTTCTCAATTAAAAATCCGGGATTTCAGCCAGCAGATCAAACATCTTTCCGGAGGTCAGTTGAAACGGGTGGCTTTGGCGAATGTGCTGATAACCGAACCCGATTTCCTGATTTTGGACGAGCCTACCAACCATCTTGATCTGGATATGACGGAGTGGCTGGAGGGGTATCTCGGCCGGGGAAACATCAGTCTGCTCATGGTGACGCACGACCGTTATTTCCTGGACCGCGTCTGCTCTGAAATTATCGAGATAGACAATCAGCAGGTCTATTCATATAAAGGGAACTACAGCTATTACTTGGAAAAGAGGCAGGAGCGTATCGAGGCGACCAATGCCGAAATAGCCCGTGCCAATAACTTGTACCGCACAGAGCTGGAGTGGATGCGCCGTATGCCTCAGGCACGCGGACATAAAGCGCGTTATCGGGAAGAAGCTTTCTACGAACTGGAGAAAGTGGCGAAGCAGCGTTTCAACGATGGCAATGTGAAACTGGATATGAAAGCCTCTTACATCGGCTCCAAGATTTTTGAGGCAGATCATCTGTACAAGCGTTTCGGTGATTTGAAGATTCTGGAAGATTTCTCGTATATCTTTGCCCGTTATGAGAAGATGGGCATCGTGGGAAACAATGGTACGGGAAAGTCCACATTCATTAAAATATTGATGGGCGAACAGAAGCCGGACAGTGGAACACTGGATATCGGTGAGACAGTCCGTTTCGGATACTATTCTCAGGACGGCCTGAAGTTTGAAGAGCAAATGAAGGTCATCGACGTGGTGCAGGATATTGCCGAAGTCATCGAGCTGGGAAATGGCAAGAAACTGACCGCATCCCAGTTCCTGCAACATTTTCTGTTTACCCCCGAAACACAGCATAGCTATGTATATAAACTGAGTGGGGGAGAACGCCGCCGCCTGTACCTGTGTACGGTGCTGATGCGTAATCCCAACTTCCTGGTGCTGGATGAGCCTACCAACGATCTCGATATCATCACCCTTCAGGTTTTGGAAGAATATTTGCAGAACTTCAAGGGTTGTGTAATCGTAGTAAGCCACGACCGCTATTTCATGGACAAGGTGGTAGATCACTTGCTGGTATTCAAGGGACAGGGAGACATTCGTGATTTTCCGGGTAACTACTCCGATTATCGTGACTGGCGCGAGGCGAAAGAGCAGCGCGAGAAAGAGGCGGAAAAGCCAAAAGAGGAAAAGACCGCTCGCGTGCGCTTGAATGACAAGCGGAAGATGTCTTTCAAGGAAAAGAAAGAGTTCGAGCAGCTGGAACAAGAAATAGCCGGGCTGGAGCAGGAGAAGGCCGATATAGAAGCCGCCCTTTGCAGCGGTACGCTGGGAGTGGAGGAACTGACGGAGAAATCCAAACGGTTGCCGGAACTGAATGATTTGATTGATGAAAAGACCATGCGCTGGTTGGAACTGAGCGAGATAGAAGGGTAGAATAACCGGAGGTGCAACAGTGTACCTGATGCCATATTGCTATATTCGTTTTGAATAACAAAACCATAATATAGAAAAGAAATATGGCATCCATTAAATTGAAATTCCGCCCATCGAGCGTAAAAGGAAAAAAGGGCGTATTAAGTTATCAAATTATTCATTACAGACTGACACGGCTCATCAAGACTTCTTACCGGATCATGCCTTCCGAGTGGGACGACTTCACCGGCAGTCTGCTTATTTCAACACAGTCTGAATGTAAAGCGCGTCTTCTGCTGATACGTGACCAGACGAATTGGGAGATGACGCGGTTACAAGGTATTATCAATGATCTGGAGCGGACCGGTGTGGAATACACCATTGATGATATCGTGGCTTCTTTCCGGAAAATCCCTTCTGTAGAGAGTGTGTTCAACTTCATGCAACGATGTATCAATAAACTGGAGCGGCAGAAAAGGGGACGGACGGCAGAAGGCTATACCTCGACAATGAACAGCTTTATCCAATTCAGAAAGAATGAGGATCTGAGTTTTGAAGCCTTTGATTCGGAGCTGATGGAGATGTATGAAGCCTATCTGAAAGAGAAAGGCTTGGTAAAGAACAGTACTTCCTATTATATGAGAATCTGGCGGAGTGTGTATAACCTGGCTGTAGAGCAAGGCTATACCACCGACAAAAAACCTTTCAAACATGTTTATACCGGCATAGACAAGACCGTAAAACGGGCCGTTCCTTTTAAAATCATCAAAATGATCAAGGAGCTTGATTTGTCATTCGAACCCCAGTTGGAGCTGGCAAGGGATATTTTCCTTTTCAGTTTCTATACCCGGGGCATGTCGTTTATTGATATGGCACACTTGAAAAAGAGCAATCTCCAGAATGGAATTCTGACATACAGCCGGAAAAAGACCGGGCAGCGGCTGACTATTCTGTGGGAGGAGCTGATGCAGGAGATTGTGGATAAATACAAGGATGACAGTTCCGAGTATCTGCTGCCTATCTTGCGGTATTGTGACATAAATGACCGCAAGCAATATAAACTGAGGGCCAAGCAGATAGGACGGGGCTTGAATAAAATAGGCTTGCGGCTGGAATTAAAGGCGCCGTTGACTTTCTATGTGGCGCGCCATAGCTGGGCCAGCATAGCGCAGGACAGGAAGGTGTCTACAGACATCATCCGCGAAGGGTTGGGGCACGATAATGAAAAGACCACTCATATTTATCTGGCATCCATCTCCACTTCACAGATAGACAGAGCCAATCAGATTATTTTAAGGGGGCTGTAGGGGAAGTATTCATTCAGGCTGTAGGATGACAGCCTGAATGTTCTATTGGCTTGGATAAAATCAGATCATTTTCGGAGAAATATTTCTAAAATCCTAACATAAGAGCTGGGGGAATATTCAATATTCGGCAAAGTAATCAAAATATGCCTTGTTGGTGATAGATACAAAATATTGAATGACTTTAGTATGGGGAGATATAGAAATATGCAGAATGCTGATCTAAAGGATCGTGCCATTAGGAAATGCTGTGTGACTTCGTGTGATATCTAATTTAGGATAATTTATTTTTTATCATGAATAAGTGTGATAAATCTGAAAATCAGCTGTTTGATAGCATGGTTCGTTTTATAAAAATGGGGTTCTCTTAGTAAGAGATCCCCATTTGGTTGCAAAAGTAGCTATAATTCCCAAGAAATGGAAATCTTTTGTTGTTTTAAAATGCTTTTAACAAGAAATGTATGAGAATTGTTCGTAAAAGGTTATGAATTACGATGTGTATATTTCACATTATCAATAAATTAAATAGAGAAGGGGATCTCTTACTAAGAGAACCCCAAAAATGAAGCTTCAACAAGCCTTTATTTTAGAAGTACAAATGATAAATAATTTATGTTTTGATGCAAATCTGTAATGATGCGGATTTGGGTACTGAATACTCTTTTCCGCAGAATCAAAACATAACGGGTAAAGCGCCTAGGTTACTGCCATGCAGTTCAATCGCTTCCTGCCCAGACCAGGGGTCAGATCTGATAACCACGTTACAGACGGGGGAAGAAAAAGAATATCCTGACCACAAGTGGTATTATATGTTCCTGCGCAACAGAGAGCTGAAACGCTATATCGAAATCTTTACCGGCAGGAGAGCTGTGATGATTAATACCCGGTCTGGCATGAAGGAAGAAAGATATTTCTGCTTCAAAGTGTTTTCATATACCTCTGCTGACCATAAAAGACGTTTTGAACGGTGTCCTTATAGCAAGGAAGAATATGCGGCCCGTCGGGAGTCCGCCTTTGCCGTAAAGGAGGCGTTTGCGACAGGCTCTGTACAGAAGTTGAACGCTTTGACGGATGAAAAGGAAATCACGGGTGATGGTTATCTGTTTGTATGTGCCCCGTTGGATGAGTTGAATCTCATCCTTGCTCATCTGTTCCCCCGGCAGTATCTTGCAAAAGACCGCAATTCCTATAGCGTGGCTGTTATTCCCCATAGACAGATGGAAGAATTTATTTATCTGTATGAATCCATGCCTTATAACATTGAACTGATGGATAAGCCTCTTGAGGAGTATATTCAGAAAAAGCAGAAGATACGTATTACGGGTGGTGTTTTTCAAGGGAAGGAGGGGTGTATCATGCGTCTGCATCGGAATACAAAGCTGGTGTTTGCTTTTGGTAATATGACGGTGGCTATTAGTTATCTTCAGGCTTTTCCGTTTGAGAAGGTGGAGTGATAGTAGTGGTTTAAAGATACTCTTTCACTAAATTTGTGTAGTTTTTGCATTGGAAAATTGGAATGTTTTAAATGAATATTAATAGAATATGGCTCAGACTATTAAGAGGAACTTCTTTTATAATCTCTTACTACAGGTATCCAAGGTATTGTTTCCATTAGTTACGGCACCTTATATTGCAAGGGTTCTAGATCCTGAGGGTGTAGGTATTGCAAATTTTGTGAATACCTATTCATCTTATTTCGCTTTATTTGCTGTTTTGGGTATTCCTTTGTATGGAATTCGGGAAATAGCAAAGAAACAGAATGATTTGAAGGCATCGGAGGAGTTTGTATCTCAGATGATCTCAATAGAATTGTTTTCAACTTTGTTCGTTAGTTTTTTTTACCTTTTGTCTGTTTACTTGATAGACCAATTGAATGAAAATGCAACGTTGTTTCTATTTGCTGGCATAGCTTTGTATATTACTCCTTTCAAAGTTGAATGGTTCTTTAGCGGTAGAGAGGAGTTTGGATACATTACATTTCGTTTCTTTGTTAATTAAGATAATCAGTGTATTATTACTTTTTGTGTTTGTAAGGACGAAAGATGATATTTTGAATTATATTTTTCTTGGTGTTTTTGCATGATAGCTAATGAAATGTGGAACTATATAAAGTTGTACAAAATGGGTATTCACCCCTATATACAGTTTAAGGGATGTGCACAACATATTAGAGCCGTTCTACTATTGTTCGCATCTTCAGTGGCTATTAGTATATATGCTATGCTAGATACTTTGATGCTTGGTTTTCAGTCATCCTATCAAGAAGTAGGTTATTATAACTCGGCTATGCATGTCATCAAAGCGTTATTACCTGTAGCTACTTCATTATCAGTTGTGGCTGTTCCTCGTGTTTCAACCTATATTCATAAAGGTGATACGGATAAAGTAAATGAACTGATGAACAAATCATTGGGAATTGTTTCATTTTTAGCATTTCCTTTGACGATTGGGATAATAATGGTTTCGCCAAGTTTTGTTCCACTTTTCTTTGGAAATCAATTCTATGGTGCCATATTACCGATGCAGATAGCTTCTGTTCTCTTACTTTCTATTGGCTTAAATAATTTGAATGGTATACAAGTACTTATCAGTATAGGGAAGGACCGACAGTTTTTATATAGTGTTTTAGGAGGGGCGATAGCTAACTTTCTGCTTAATCTGTATCTGATTCCGAAATATGGGGCAGTAGGAGCTGCATTTTCATCTGTTTATGCTGAAACACAGATTTTAATAGTGAATGAATTTTGTGTACGGAAATACACATCGGTGAGGGTTACTAATTTTAGTGATATGGGTAAAGCCATGGGGGGTGCTTTATGTTTTATTCCTATTTGTGTTTTCATAGGTACTATTGTGAAAGATTGGTTTTTTATATGTACATGTATCATTGTTTGTACATTGTTTTATTTGGTGTTGCAATATGTTCTGAAAAATAGTATTATCAATATGGTATTTTCTTTGATTTTAAGTAAAATTTTAAAAAAATGAACAATAAAATAAAGTGGTTGCTTAAAAAAAATATTAGTTTTATAAAGCCTATAGCTAAAAAATTGGTTTCAAAGAATCAAAAAAATATATATATACTTGGCGTATTATGTTAGGAAAAGTATCATTCAAAGAACTGTTTTTAAATTTAGAATTTTTTAGGGATGAATATCCTGGTACTTTTTTGTCTGCCAAGCTTTATCGGAAGATGTTTTTAAAATCAGATGTTTACATTTGCTTATAATTATATTTATCCGTTTGATCCGTTAAAATTCGTTTCTTGCCTGAGGGGATTACTGCTCTTGTTAGTATAACACCTGATTATAGTTGTGTATTGAAATCAGATCTTCGTCGTATTAAGCAAGAGATTACTTTTCACAATGAAGAGGATAAATTTGTTGATACAGTATATGGTATTATTGATGCGGTAGAGGCGAAAGCTAATAAAATAAAGAAACGTCAAAGCTGCAATGAAAGAGAGCATTTTCTTTCTGCTTTTTTCCCAGAGATTTTATATCGTGATTGTATATCTTTGGATGAGGCTATTCAGAAAATATTGTTTTATAATGCTTTGTTTTGGCAGGCACGTCATTGGCATAATGGTCTAGGACGTTTAGATTTAATATTGAATCAGTATTATATAAGAGATGTGGAGTTAGGTATAGAAACCTATGAAAGTGCGAAAAGAAGATTGAAAGATTTTTGTCTCCTTCTAGGTTATCATACAAAATTTAAAAGTCCAGGACTTATTGGTGATACTGGTCAGTATATTCTTCTGGGTGGTATAGATAAGGAAGGGAATAATGTTGAAAATGACATAACGTATATGTTTCTTGAAATCTTTACGGAAATAAAAGTACCTGACCCTAAACTTATATTTAGAGTTAATGACAAAACTTCTACTGAAATATGGAATCTTTGTATCAAATGTTTGTCTAATGGTTGTGGTTCTCCTTTATTTATGAATGAAACTTTGATAATGAACAATATGGTGGAGTTTGGTTATGAGCGTGAGGATGTCTGGAATCTAGGAACTTCAGCTTGTTGGGAGCCATTAGTAATTGGCAAATCGTCTTGTCAGAATAATCCTTTTAAAAGTATTGTGCTCTGTGATTCCCTTTATCGTGTATTAAAAAAGGGGAGAGATTTTTATTCTTTTCAATCTTTGTTATTAGCTGTAAAGAACGACTTAGCTATAGAGGTTCCATTAGTTATAGAAGATTTGAATTATGATTACTCGCCGTTGATGTCGCTTTTTGATTCAGATTGTTTGAATAAAGGAAAAGATTTTTCACATAAAGGAACTAAATATATGTACCAAGGTGTGCAACTTTTAGGATTGCCTAATCTAGTTAATTCGTTGCTAAATATTAAGAAGTATGTGTTTGATAGGCACTTGATAACTTTAGATGATTGTCTTAATGCTATTGCCAATAATTATGAAGGGTATGAGGATTTGAGACTATTATTTTTGGGAACAAGTGATGAGAAATTTGGTTCTACGTCTGCTGAAGTTCTTGATGTTTGTAATCAGTTAATAGAATGTGTTAGTCATGCTATAGAACCTTTAAGAGCTAATGGTAATGCTGTGAAGTTTGGTCTTAGTTCTCCTGCTTATTTATTCCAGTCTGTTGGAAGTCCTGCAACTCTTGATGGAAGAAAATCCGGTGAACCCTATGCTGTACATATTTCACCAATTTCTTCTTCTATAGATATCAATGAGATACTCCGGTTTGCAGGTAGATTGAATTATCCTTATAATTGTTTAAATGGTAATGTAGTTGATTTTATTATTCCTTTATCTTATCAAAAGCAACCTGAAAAGTTGGTATCAATAATCCGTGATGCTTTTTCTCATGGTCTTTTTCAATTACAATTGAATATGTTAGATCGGCAGGTTTTGGTTGATGCTAAATCTCATCCAGAGAAATATCCTGATCTTGTGGTAAGGGTATGGGGATTTAGTGCTTACTTTAATGATTTACCAGAAGAATACAAGGATAATTTAATAGCTCGTGCGGGGATATATGAAACAGCTTGAGGTTACGGCTATTCAACGTGGTTGTGTATATGACGGTATGGGTGTCAGAACCACAGTCTTTTTGAAAGGATGCCCTTTTTCTTGTCCGTGGTGTTGTAATCCTGAAACTTTATATAGTTCTCCATTATTTTTTATAGATAATCAGAAATGTATCAAAGAGAAAGGTTTGTCGTCTTCACTTTGTAGGAAATGTATTCGTAATGGTGGTTTTGATACCTTGGAGTGTTGTCCTTTTGGAGTTTCAGAAGCTACTAGTCGGTTATTGTCTGTTGAGGAATTAGCTAATTATTTATTGAGGGATAAAGATTTATTCTATTTGAGCGGCGGCGGAGTTACTTTTTCCGGTGGTGAACCGATTATTCATATTCCAAATTTACTTCCTCTTTTAGAGATACTTAATAGCGAACAGATTAATTGCACAATGGAAACTACTTTGTATTGTAAAAATGATAGAGGGATATTAGGAGTTATACCTTATGTAGATGAATGGATTGTTGATTTAAAATTGCAACAGGAAAATTATAGAGAAGATTATGATGATGTTATAATGCATAATTTACAAATTTTAAGAGATTCGAATGCAAATATTTTATATCGACTTGTTTTTATAGATTCGATGGATGCAAATGAAATTGTGAAAAGATTGAAGAAAATAGATGTCTTAAGTATTGAGGTTTTAAAATGTCATGCTCTTGCAGAATCTAAATACCATAAATTAGGGTTATCGTTTAAAGGTTATGTACCTTCTGAAAAGTATTATTCTGATTTTGTTAATGCTTTATTAATGGTGGGAATTGAACTAAAAAGGTTGCATTATAATATTTTAAAGTATAGGTTTCAAAGGGGGGTATAATAAGTTATTGATGTTATGCGAAAGAATTATGAAATAGCTTAGAAATTAAAGTATCTAATTATCGAATTGTAGTATCTGAGTTAATATAGTATGGATAAAAGAATAGCTTGTATTGTTGTTACCTATAATAGGAAAGAACTACTTTTTAATTGTATTCAACATATATGTAATCAGTCCTATAGACTGAAACTATTTATGTTATTGACAATGCTTCTACAGATGGGACATTGGAAATGGCTGATAAAATGAAAAAAAATAGCACAAGGATTGAATTTTAAATATGTACGATTAGAAAAGAATTTAGGAGGTGCTGGTGGTTTTTATACAGGTTTAAAAATGGCACATGAAAGTGGAAAATTTGATGCTTATTGGGTCATGGACGATGATGGAATACCCGAAAAGAATTGTCTTAAACAATTGTTGCAGTATTATCCTCAGTATGATTTTTTGTCTCCAATGGTTCTTTCTGTTGATGATCACAGTAAGTTGGCTTTTAATTATCATGGGAGATTTGAATCAGATGAATTGATTGCTACATTTGGGAATGTAGTACCAGAATATTCTTGTCCTTTTAATGGTATTTTATTATCAAGAAAACTTGTAGATAAGATAGGCTATCCTATACCTCAATTATTCATTTGGGGGATGAAAGAAATTATACATTAAGAGCAAAAGATTCTGGAGCTGTTATAGTTACAATAACTTCTGCTATTCATTACCATCCTAGTGATAAAATGACTTTTTCACGAACCTTATTTAATAAGTCAATAGTTACGGTTCCCAATAAGTGGAAAGGTTATTGTTATTGGCGAAATACGGTATTTAACGGTAAAGGACGGATGAGTTTGAAGAACTATTTTTCTTTTTATGTTTATAATGCTTATTATTATTTATTTATAGCTAAGGATTGGGGATGGTTTCGATGTTTTAATGAAGCCTTTTTTTCGGGATTTAAGAAATGTCCAGATGAAGGATTTAGAAAATATATGCCTTAAGTCTATTGTAAAATACTGTTTTTTGTAATAATTTATAACTAGAGGGCGAATCATGACATTTTATGATATTGAATATATAATTATTATTGTAGTTTTAATCTCTGTGTTTTTTATAGGTCTGAAGTCTAGAAGTATAGAATATGATAAATTGTATTTACCATTTGTAATAGATAAACAAATGGCAGTTGCATTAAAAGGACTTGCATGTGTTCTTATTTTGCTAGGGCATTGGGGACAGAGAAAATTTGATGTTGATATGCCTGGGAGTTAGTAAAGTGGTTTGGAATACTACAGCTAACATAGGTTTAGTTTGGTTTATGTTTTTTTCTGGATATGGAATGTCTTTGAAAAAAGGTACAGAAGAGGTCGGGTTAGATAGGTGGTGGCATAGGATGAAAAAAATATATGTTCCTCTTTTTTTTGTTTCTGTTATTTCTGTAGTATTGTATGTCATTCTGCCCGATTGTTTTTCAATTGGAGAAATAAAGCAGCTATGGATACCCGAAACGATTCATCAATTGCATAATTTTTCGATGTCTGATATGTTGTCAATAATAAAAAACATGTTAGGCTGGGGGGATTGGTATGTAGCTTGTATATTAATGTTTTATACAATTTTTTATTTTGCAGTTTATATATCGTGTAAATATAAATTAAATACTACCATTCTTTTAGCGATATTTTTTTGTATTTATTATATATGGGCATATTTTTATTATGGTCCGTTAGAAGGTCACTATTATAGGTATGTATGGGCTTTTTTATTTGGGCATGCAGTGGCAAAGAGAACAAAAGTATCATGGATAGTGGTAGTCGTTTCTTTGTTTACATGGTATTGTGAGGGTAAAATACTTTGGGCGTGTTTTATAATAGGTATTGCAATTTTATTTTTATGTTCATATTTGAATTTAAAATATGAAATGCAAAGCAAATGTTTGCTGTTTTTAGGTGGCATTTCATACTTCTATTACTTGTCCCATATAAGTAGGATATGTTTTTATAACGTATATGCAGATAGATAGTATCATTGTATGGTGTATACTTACAACTTTAATAGCATACTTGTTTAATAAAGCCTATTTTTATGTAGTGAAATAATATTATCTTTTTTCCTTTATATGGAATTAAATGAACAGACGAATTCTTGGATTGATGAACAGTCATACAAAGATGAGTTTGAACGTGTGGAACAATTTAAGAAAAGAAATGAGTTTATAAATATGAAGATACTTTGGTTGAGTGGTAATCCTGCATTGTATAAGCGTAAATCTATGATAGACGGTGGGTGGATAGGAACTTTGCAAAAAGAAATTGTAAAAGAGAATATAGACTTAGCTATTGCTTTTCCTTACTTGAAAGATGATAGTTCATCTGAAGAAGATGGCGTAAAATATTATCCTATGTATTTGCCTAAGTGGAAAAAGAGAATTTGGTACTTTAATCAAAAGAAAGTGAATGGCTTTTTTCTACATAAAATAAAGCAGATTATTGGTGATTTCAGACCGGATATTATACATTGTTGGGGAAGTGAACTTTGTTATGGTCTGATAGCTCAGTATATAAGTATACCTGTGGTAATGCATATTCAGGGAATCATCAATCCCATTTATCAAGCATTTCGTCCGGCTGGTATGGACGGATTTTCAATATTGAAAGCTTCTGATTATAATTTGTTGAAATATTATAAACTTTATTGCCGTGCGAATGTGGTTATGAAACATCAAGCTACAAGAGAAAGGGATATGCTGAAACATATCAAGTATTTCATTGGAAGAACTGAATGGGATAGACAAGTGACTCGACTCATGTCTCCGGAATCTACTTATTATTATTGCTCGGAAGCCTTACGCACCCATATAACAAATTCTCCTAAATGGACATGTAATTCAAAACGTAAGTTGATAATTTCTTCAACTATTTTACCTCCCTTATATAAAGGAGCTGATGTAATATTAAGAACTGCTAGTATTTTAAAGACCTCGTATAAAGGTGATTTTGAATGGAATATTTATGGAATGAATAGTATACATCTACAAGAGAAATTTACGGGTATAAAGAGCGGACAGGTAAATGTGTTTTGTAGAGGAAAGGTGGGGCCGGACATCCTATCAGAAAAGTTATTAAAGTCAGATGTTTTCGTTCATCCGAGCTATATAGATAATAGTCCTAATAGCGTTTGTGAAGCACAATATTTAGGTGTGCCAGTGATTGCAACGTATGTTGGTGGAATTCCCTCATTAATAGCAGATGGTGCTGGTTTGCTAGTACCTGCTAACGATGTATATCAGACCGCATGGAACATTATTCGTTTGAAAAAGGATATTGATTTAGCAGAATCTATAAGTGAGAAAGAAATTACACTAGCAGAAAAAAGGCATAACCTGAAAACTATAGTAAATGATTTATTGGGGGTTTATGAACAGATAAAAAGAAAAAATACAGATGAAATATGATGTTGTAATTCCTGTAGCAGGAAAAGATATAGGGTTTATATCTAAAGTTGTTAAATATATAAGGCAATGTTTTAATGATGCGGATGTTGTGTATATCATAACTAGTGTTAGATATATTGACAAACTTGTAAATTTGTTAAAACGATATGAGCGATGTATTGTACTTGATGAAAATACACTTATTCCTGGCTTGACTTTTGATAAGCTAACAAAATTATTGCGTTTGCATAAAGAGGGCTTATCAACAGGGTGGTTTTTCCAGCAGTTTTTAAAATTAGGTTTTGCAAAGACAAAATATGCAGGTGAATATTACTTGACTTGGGATGCTGATACTTTACCTCTTTCTCATATTGAATTTTTTGATGGGAACCATCCATATTTTACTCGAAAATATGAGTATAATGAGAATTATTTTTTTACAATAGAAAGAATACTGGGAATGCAAAAAAAAACAAACTTTTCTTTTATAGCAGAGCATATGATGTTCAATTCAAGAATAGTGAAGCAAATGCTTGGCGAGATAGAAGGAGCTCCTGTTGATGGTGATAGTTGGTATGAGAAAATAATAAATGCGGGAAACTATGAATCTGTGCTACCTACGTTTTCGGAATTTGAGACCTATGGACCTATGTAATGTATAACTATCCGGATTTTTATCATATACGTCAGTTGAATACTTTCCGATGCGGTGGTTATATACAAGGTTATAATATTACAGATGCTAAGCTTCAAGAGATTTCATTTGATACAGATACAATATCTTTTGAAATACGTCACGAGCCTCTTTTCCCGTATAATTTATTTAATAAAATAGTATTATTGAAAATGAAGATAGCAAAGGCTAAAAATCGTTCTTTAATGGGGAATCTTGAGAAAGTTGTGAAACTGATAAAAAATAAGTGTTGGGGTAATAAATCTCAAGAAGAATATTTGGAAAAAATTACTCGGATAAAAAAATAAGCGTATTTTTATTATTAAAAGAGGATCTTCATATTAAGATGTCGCTCTTTATGTTTGGTTTTGAGCAATATAACTATTAGATAAAAATTATATATGTTAGAAACTAAGATTTCGTATCAATATGAAAAATGGGATTATTTTGTAGTACTGACTTTTGTATTAACAACAGGAACTATTATTTGGTTTCATTACTTGTCTCCAGGACTTTCTTTATCTTTTTATTTCTTAATTGCAACTATTAATTTGTTAGTTAGAGATAGAAAAAATTAGGCTAGTTAGGAATCTTTTCTTTCTATTATTGTATTTATATATTTATAATAGCTTTGTTGGGAGGAGTTCTTTTTTATAGTCATTACGTGGAAAATGCAACAATCGGATATTTAATTTCTGCAATATCTTCATATTTGATAATTTCCACTTACAGTTTTGTGTACTTTAAGAAAATATTAACCAATGTGGTGTTTTATATTACATTGATTGGAGAATTAGTCTTTATTTTGTCTGAATTTGATTTATTGCCTTTGCAAAGTATTGTTATAGCAGGTGATGTTAAAATTATTTTTTATGGGTATTCATTAGGTTGGCCTAATTTATTTCATAGATTTGCAGGGCTTTGGCATGAACCTGGAGCGTGCCAAATAATTTTGAATACTGTTATTTGTTTGCATTATCATGAGTTTGTAACATGGACATGGCAGAAAAATCAATTGTTGAAAATGATAATTATAATAATAGGAGTATTGTTAACTCAGTCTACGGGTGGCTATTTCGTTTTTATGTTATTTATGCTAAATGTAATGTTTGGTGTGAAATTTAAATATAAGCATGCCATGTTTCTTAAATTATTGTTATTCATTTTAGGAGGGGTTATTATTTGGCATTTGTATCATTCACCTATAATACAAGAAAAAAATATTTAGTGATGAAAATGGTAATGAAAGCATGTCAAAAAATTCAAAGGACTACTGAAAATTTAGCAATGTTTCAAATGTTTTTAGAAAGACCTATATGGGGGTGGGGATTGGGAACACATGAGCAAATTGAAATGTTTGACAAGTTAGATAATGGGGGATGTAGTAATGGTGTATTGTATATGTTATGTTCTTGGGGAGTAGTATGGTTTTTTCCATTTTTATGGATGGTGTATAGAAATATGAAACAAATGTATGGACATTTCTTTATGATAATGCTTCTTGCGTTTTTTTGATGCAAAGTAATGAAAGATATTTAGAGTTTCCTATGTCATTCATTTTTGTATTTCAATTTAAAAGAGAGGGTATATATGGATAAGAGTTCTTTGAAAATATCAATTATTACTGTATGCTTTAATGCGTCTAATACGATTGAAGAAACTATAATATCTGTTGTAAAGCAAACTTACAAGAATATTGAATATATTATAATTGATGGAGGAAGTTCTGATCAGACAAATAATATAATAGATAAATATAGTGAATTTATTTCTTACTATTGTTCCGAACCTGATGATGGAATTTATGATGCAATGAATAAAGGACTAGAATATGTCACAGGTGATTATGTTCTTTTTTTAGGTGCGGATGATCATCTGATTTCTTATTCGGTAATTGAACAAGTATGTAACAAAATATTGTTATATAATGAAGAAAAAGTTTTTTATGGAGATGTCTTTAGGCCTATTTTAAATGATATTTACTGCAATAGATTCACCAAAATTAAATTAGCTGTAAAAAATATTCCTCATCAAGGAGTGTTCTATCCTAGGTGTGTTTATAAAAGATACAAGTATGATTTAAAATATAACTTGTTTGCGGATTATTATTATAATATTTCATTATTTTCAAGAATAGGATTTGAATATTTGGGATTGACGATTTCATATTTTAATGATTTAGGTAGTTCGGCAAGATTAAACGATTTGAATTTTGAAAAAGATGAAAAGAAAATAAAAATCTCAAAGTTAGGATATTTACCTTTTTTATATTCTGAGCTATACCATTTTTTGCGTAATCTAATAAAAAAATGAAAATAAGTGTTTGTTTAGCGACTTTTAATGGTGAGAAGTATCTGCAACAACAAATTGAATCAATACTGATTCAATTGGGAGATAATGATGAGTTGATAATTTCAGATGATGGAAGTTCAGATCAAACCTTAAATATCATAGAATCGTTTTCCGATAAGCGTATTCATATTTTTCACAATAAGATGAACCATGGGTTTATTGGAAATTTTGAGAATGCTTTGCGCATAGCAACGGGAGACTATATATTCTTATCTGATCAAGATGATGTTTGGTCTTCTGATAAATTGCGGATTTCTTTACAAGCACTGGAAAAAGCGGATTTAATAGTTCATGATGCTGAGATGATAGATGGAATGGGAAATAGTTTAGGAAAAAATTATTATTCTATGATGCACTCTGGTACAGGATTTTTGCGTAATTGGTTGTATACAAGATTTCTAGGGTGCTGTATGGCGTTTAATAGAAAAGTTCTTAATGCCTGCTTGCCATTTCCTAAATATATAACAGGTCATGATTATTGGATTGGTATGTATGCGTTACTGAAATTTAGAGTTCGTTTTATTCCTGAAAGATTGGTGTATTATCGGAGGCATGGTAATAATGTTTCATCTTCTAGTGAAAAATCGAAAAATACATGGGCATATAAAATTATAATAAAACGTTTGGGAATAATATGGGCGTTGATAAATAAATAGGAATGCATTGTACTTTTAATCTTGTTGAGATACACTGTTTGTGTCACTATAATTAAAATCTTATAGAAAATATACATTAGAAGTGATTTGGGAGATTTTTTATTTGTTATAGGAGTAACTTATGTTTGTCAGGCTTGAAATATGTGAAGAAATTCTTTCGTGAAATCGTAAACGATTGTAGAGGGTATAAGAGGTTGTTGTTGATGACAATCGAAATCAAGATTAACAATATTAAAAAATTAAGTTCCAATTTTTGATTTATTTATAAGAAAAAATCCGAAGAGAGACTTTCGCTATGTGATACGTCAAATTGGACATTTGCTTTATACTTACATAATATCAAAAAGATTAATTTATGCGTATCTTGCATATTTCAAAATATTACTTTCCTTATTTAGGAGGCGTAGAGAGTATCTGTAAATATCTTGTGGAAAGGATGCCAAAACACATTACAAGCGTGGTCTGTTTTAATAATCAACGGGAGAATGCTGTAGATGAAATAAATGGTCATCGTATATATCGTATTGCAACTTTTGTAAACATTGCTCGTCAGGCATTGTCATTGTCGTATAAAAATGGATTGCGATGGGCTATTTTAACAGAAAAACCAGATGTAATACAATTTCATTGGGCGAATCCTTTCCCAGCTATATTGTTGCGATTAGTAATGCCGAAGGATGTTAAGTTGGTGTTGCATTGGCATATGGATATTATACGTCAGTGGTATCTATACTGGGCGGTACGCCCTTGGGAAAAATGGATTATTAAACGAGCGGATTGTATTGTAGTGACGAGTCCGCAGTATAGGGATGGTTCTAAGCCTTTACAAAAAGTGAAAGAAAAAATACGTATAGTACCGAATGCAATTGATGAAAAGTTATTTGAACTTCGGATAGGAGATAAGGAACGTATTCAGGAAATAAGGGCACTATATAATGGTAAACCTATTGTTTTCTTTATGGGCAGGCATACTAAATATAAAGGTTTGCCGCATTTGATAGAGGCGGAGCAATATATGAAATCCGATTGTGTCATTGTTATCGGTGGTAAAGGTCCTTTGACAAAGAGATTGAAAGCATTAGCTAAGAAACGTAGCTCGGCACGTATTCATTTTGTTGGTAGGTTGTCGGAGGATGATTTGCGTTGTTATCTGTATGCAGCCAGTGTGTTTGCTTTTCCTTCTGTCACAAAGAATGAAGCATTTGGTGTAGCATTGGCCGAGGCTATGTATTGTTATACTCCAGCTGTTACTTTTACAATTGAGGGGAGTGGCGTAAATTGGGTTAATCTTAATGGAATTACTGGCATAGAAGTTTCGCAAAAGGGGAACTTGAATCAAGTTTATGCGGAAGCTTTAGATAAATTGGTAAGAGATACAAGTTTGCAAAAAGAATATTCTAGGGCTGCACATAAGCGTGTTGCAGAAAATTTTTTAATAGGACATATGGTGGATGCTATGGAGAAAGTGTATCAAGAATTATGATGATAAAAACAATGATTAAAAGTGGATTCTTATTAAGCCTGTTTATATTCATCGGGACAGTATATGCAGATGCGCAAATCAACTATGGCACCACAGGTCTGATGAACATGCCTACTGCCGACATGCAGCGTGATAAAACCTTTATGGCAGGCGGTAACTGGCTGAACCATCACGCTACCGTTCCCCGTTGGTGGTATGATACATGGAATTACTACATAAACATAACTATTTTCCCTTGGTTGGAAGCCGGTACTTATGTATGGGGCATAAGGCAGTACCCACGGACTATGGTAATCGTTCGGGCTATTGGGTTCCTTCTACGTATGGTAAATTTATTAATCAGGACCGTTCCTTTCATTTTCGGCTTAGAGTGTGGAAAGAAGGCTGGTGGAAAGAATGGACCCCCAGATAGTTCTCGGGGCGAATGATGTGATAGGTGATTCATGGAATGGAGGATCGCTGTCCAAACCTTCAGAATTAAATTATGGTAATGGTTTTCTTAACCGCTATTATCTGGCCATAACCAAACATTTTTATTTTGAGAATGTGGGTACATTAGGTGCACACCTGTCATGGATATACAGCAACCGTTTTGATAACAAGTTGAATAATCCGGCTATGGGTGCGAATTTCCGGTTTCATTTGAAGGACAGTGATTCTTGGGTGCATAAAGCCATTAATGGTGTTAATTTAATGGCAGAAGTGGTTCCCGGTTATACGGATGTGAAGGAGGATTTGACTTTTGACCCTGACGGGGCGAAGTATCAGGTAAATCTTGGTATGGAGTACAGCTTCTGGAAAGACTACATCAATGCCATAGTAGAACTGAACCGTTGCAAATACTTTTCCGGTGGCTTAGTATTCAAAATCCATTTAAAATAATAAAAAGCGCTCATTCATAGGAATTTCCAGATAGAATTCGTTTCTTTGCGGTCAGAAACCATAAAATCATCTTTATTATGTCATCCCGCTTTGTAAACCCTTTCACGGATCTCGGCTTCAAGATAATTTTCGGCCAGCCTGCCAGCAAGGATCTGCTGATAATCCTGCTTAACGAACTGCTGTCCGGTGAGCATCACATTGAAGACCTGACGTTTCTGGACAAGGAGGACCGTTCGGAGAATATTCACGACAAGGGCATCATCTATGACCTTTACTGCCGTACCTCTACGGGCGAGTACATCATAGTGGAGATGCAGAATCGTTGGCATAGCCATTTCCTGGACCGTACGCTTTATTATGTGTGCCGTGCGGTGAGCCGCCAGATGGAGAATCCGTCCTCTAAAGAGGTATGTGTTCCCGACACTCCGTTGGAGGGGGATTGCGGTCTGCTCAGGGAAGAAGAGGCTTCTTACGGTCTCCGTTACAGGCTTCCTGCCGTGTACGGCGTTTTCCTGATGAATTTCAAGGAGGATGGTCTGGAAAGCAAGTTCCGTACCGACACGGTGGTTTCCGACCGGGACAGCGGTCGTGTGGTGAACCGGAATTTCCGTCAGATTTATCTCCAGTTTCCTTATTTTACGAAGGAACTGGATGAATGTTCTACTTTATCCGATAAACTAATGTATGCACTGAAGAATATGAACAACTGGAACAGAATGCCCGATGCGCTGAAAGAACAGGTTTTCAGCCATCTTGACCGCCTTGCCGCCAAGGCTCACCTGTCTGAGGGTGACCGTATCGCTTATGATAAGGCGGTGGACCGTTATAACGTGAGCCGTATTGTGGAAAATGATATCCGTGAACAGGCTGTCGCGGAAGGAAAAGCAATAGGAAAAGCGATAGGAAAAGCGGAAGGAGAGGCGGAAGGACGTTTGAAGGAGCGTTTGGAAATCGCCCGTAAACTGAAAGAGAACGGTTTTTCCATAGCGGATATTGTCCGGGTTGCCGGACTTTCAGCGGAAGAAATTGATAAGCTGTAACGGTATGCACGATTGATTGTACTGCTAGGTGATTTGCTTCTGTTTTGTAGAAAGATGAATGGTGGGTAGGGTAAATTAGAATGATGTCAATGTCGGTTCTCTATAGGGCTATCGTATACGATTAGTATGGTAGTCTGTAGATTGAGTAAATTCATTATTGTAAAACCTTTCTACAAAGAAAAACAAATCATACGTAAGGGCATTCTCCATGCAGTTTCCCCCAAAGAAGAAACTGCATGGTGATTGCCACTTTCTTTATTATTTCTCCAAGTACCCGAATACCCCCTCCGCATCGAAACACGGACAAGCCTTCGGGATACTTCCCGGCATATCCCTGTGTCCCCTTATCCGGACACCGGGAAAGATTTTCACCATCCGCATCAGCAACAAAATAAATTGTTCCGTCTGTTCCGGTGTCCGGGTATCTGCCGGACGTCCGTCCGCATCCAGCCCGCCCTCATAGCAGATGCCTATGCTGCAACGGTTCCAGGGGCGGCAGTGTGCACCCACTTCCAGAAGCTTGCGGTGCTGGGTCACACTTCCGTCACGACGGATATAAAAATGATACCCCACCGTGCGGAAACCTCGCGTTTTGTGGTCACGGAGCAGTTGCTCGGCGGTGTAATCCCGGGTGGAGCGTGTGGCGCTGCAATGAATGACGATATATTTCACGGAAGCGGAGGATGCCATCATCGGGCCGTCCTCCTGAGTGAGGAGAGCACGTTCGTTCGGAATCTCTTCCTCACCGATTATCATAGGGAAAGTTTCTTGAATCATGGTTGAATTGAAATAGGGAATTAAGAATTAAAAAGTGTCATGCGATGGGTCAGGGGCTTTTTAAAAGAGAGTGGTGCAACTGGTTACGCCCAAGGCGGTGAGCGCTGCTATGGCAGCTTGGATAATGGCGTGCAGAATTTGCTTCCAGGTGATTTTCTTTGAATTGTTCATAGGAATATTTGTTTTAAAGGATTTGTTTTTTTCTGTCATTCCGGACAAAGACGAGGAATCTGTGGGCATAAAAATGATTGCATTCAGATTCTTCACTTTGTTCAGAACAACAGTTTCATTTCAGAAAGACAAGTCTTTACGGAAATACAGGTCTACTTCAGAATAACAGTTTCATTTCAGAAAGACAGATCTTTACAGAAATACAGGTCTATTTCAGAACAACAGGTTCATCTCAAAAAGACAAAATACTATCAGACTTCAGAAGTCCGGAAAGTTCAGGCGTTTTCTTCCGTCTTGTCATTTGGTCCGGAAGCCTCTCCCGTCAAGTCCACAGTGTTTTTCCCCGCTTTCAGGCTTTAACCACCAGCTTGGCGGCCTTTCGGGTAGGGACCAGGTTGAATACGCTGTCTTTCAGCAAGCTGAGGAAACGGGTTCCGGCTTTCCAGCGCACGTTCAGGTCTTCCACATGGATGGCGGGATTGTATGTTTCCAGTGATTCGGCTCCCATGCTGTTGATATGAATGGAGAAAGTGCCCAGATCGCCCATCTGGATGCGTTGTCCTGCCAGAAGCTGCTCCCGCATACAGTCCACCGCTTGGATCAGGACCGCCTGGATGTCGGCACGGTTGTATTTGGAGCCGTGGGTCGAGATATGCTCGGCAAACTTGTCCAGTGTCATGATTTCTGAGTACTGGGCGTTGGCATAAGCTTCTTGGGAGCATCCTGGTCACTGGGATTGGCACGGAGTGAGATACTGTAGTTGATCATCGTTTTTGTTTTTAAAGGGTTATTATTATCGGAAAAGTGTCAGGTAGGAGCAAGGCGCACACTGCTGCGGCATCCGGTGAAACTTGGGGCAAGATCCGCGGAATCTTGTACCAGGATTTTTGTAATCTTGTGCCGGGTTGCGGCTTCTTCCTTCTGACACTGCAAAGATAACCTCACGTCCGTGCGGCGTGACCCCTTCCGACCCCTTTTGACCCTTTGGGGAGACTGTCCGGGAACTCGGTCAGCGCTTGCGTCATGTGGTGACTTCAGGCGCGGATTTCACGGTTCCCTCTTTATTCTTTCCGCGTAATCCACGTCTCAGAGAGAGAGGAAGAATTCTCGGACAGTCTGTGGCAGATTTTAGGGGGAATCACGGTTCTCCCAGGTGGAGGTAGACGAGTTGCAACTGGCGGCAGGTGAAGGATTTCTGGCAGGGATGGTATCCCGTGGCTTCCAGGGCGTGGAGTAACGGTGCGCACTGGGCGATCCAGCGCATCAGATGACGCACGGCTACTTTCGGCGTACTGTCCGGAAAATAGAGAAGGGCTGTTTCGGTCTTATTCATGAATGGTTTCTTATTTAACGTGAGTTTGATAGATGATAATAAAGTTTATCCGGAGTTTTCTGAACAATCCAAATAAACTGCCATAAACGATTTTTGCTATCCGGGAACAACAGCCACACGGAGCAGCGACGGGGACACAGGGACAGTGGGGACACCCCCTTTTTTCCTCACACACATACGTGTACATATAGAAAGCCGGGTCAATTCTTGTGATACGTCCCCTTGCCGTCCACACTTACCAGCGCCCCCTGTTTGGTGAGCCGTTTGAGCCAGGTAAGCGCGGTGGATTCAGGTATCCTCCTGTCGTGCGCTTTTTCCAGCAGCAGCCGGCGGGTAAACTCGTCCTCCATTTCGGCAAAGAGCATATTCTTGTCCGCCGTGCTCCGGCGCTTGATAACGGAGGAGGACAGAAACGAAAGAACATGGGTGGCGTGCAGATAAAGCGGCTCCACCAAGGCAAGCACGGCATGAAAATCATCGTCTGTAATCACCATGTTCCAGCGTGGGATGATACGGTCCTTCAGATTATCGGAAGAAATATGCGCGTCAGGTTTCACCAGAGAAGAATCTTCCAGGCTTCGCAGGATGGCGACTATCGACATCATGCGGCACGCATTGACGGCAAGACGGATGACGGAACTGCCCATCTCGTCTCCGTTGATCTTGCCGGAACGATGGAACAGTTTGTCGAACAGGAAGTTGAACTGTTTATGCTGGGCATGGGTCAGCTTCAGGGTAAACAATCCCCGAAGCGTCAGCTCGTCCAGCGTGTTTTTCCATTCGTTGCCCATCAGGCGGAATTCCTCGTCCACATCCACCTCATCCTCGCCAAACTGGTCCGCCCATTGGGTGATGCGTGGCATATAATAAAAGTTCTGGCGGGAGAACAGACCGTTCTCCGCCGTGGGGATCAGGGGCTTTACTTGTGCGGGCGTACCCGAGAGCAACACGGAGAGGTAGCTTCTGCTCACCTCCTGATATTCGCGGTCGGTACGCCGGTTGTAGGACAGGCGGTCGTGGTCGAACGCCTTGCGCAGCGTGTCGCTCCAGTTTCCGTATTCGGTCCCTATGGCGGTGGATACGGTGTCCGCCTCACTTTCGCAGATGAGGCCCGTTCCGTTGGAATCCATGATATTTTGCAGGATGCCTGTTCCGGTGTTGTTTCCCGGTATGAGGAACATCCGGTTGGGAGGCAATACGGGAGCTTCCTGATTTCTCCGTTCCTTGCCCAGAGAATCGTAGGCCGCCTTTTCCCGGCGGTAAGTTTTCATCGCCTCTTTCACCTCGTTGCGTATCTTGTCGTGTATAGGTTCGATGAGGAGCCGCACCCACGTCAATGCACTTTTTCCTGCGGCGGACGGGGCCACGATGAAAGTCTGCATACAGGGGGCCTGCCACTTCCGGCCGTACTGGCACCGCACTACGTGGGAGAGGGAGGCACCCAGTACGGTAAACGCTCCCAGGAGCAACACATCACGCTGTTCGGGCTTTTTACCGAAGGAGATGATTTTCTCCAGCAGCTCCGGCCACACATAGTCCTGTGGAAAGGTAGGCAGGGGGGAATAAGGCTCGGAGCCTTCGGTGAGCTGTTCCTCCTCGTCGGTATCATCGGAAACGTCATTTCCACCTTATTATATCGCGCGCACGTGTGTGGAAATCTGGGGTTGTCCCTGCTGTCCTCATTGTCCCTGCCTTGTGGAAGCCGGCGCTGCCGGAAATCTTCACTCCGCATTGTCCGGCCAGATGGAATACGGTTCCCAGATGTATATCTTCTTTATCGGCATGAAGCGCGTTCGAGAACAGTGCTTGTGCATTTTTTTCGTCGTATTTAGAGGAAAGGGAGCAGAGGGAGAGGAAATCATTGCGTCCCGCTTCTCCGCAATCGTTTGCGATGCGAAAGCCAGTTGTACATATTCAATATAGGTAGGGGCAATGTCTGCGCCTGCCATGCGGACAGCTTCGGTCAGCTGCCGCAAGTTTTCTAAAGGATTGTTCATGTTCATGATATTTGTTGTTTTTTGAGTGCCTGTTTAAATTTTGTCCGGCATTCTTTTGAGTATGTTTTTCTATTCGTTTTAAATTTCCCGGCGTATCAATGCTTCCTCGTCATACGAGAGGAAACAGGCCCGTACCAAGTCCTTGCCGGAACGGTCCACGCCTTTGCCGGAATGGTTTGTTTTTTTATCTTCTGTCCGGGTGGCTGCTGTGGAAATCATAGATTGCTTGTACGTAGTTCATCGCCCAGTGGATGTTTTCGGAGGTATTTTGTTTGGTGTCGGGTATGCGTGCCAGGTCGTAGGGGATGAACGCTTTTACTCCGTGTCCGCTGGGGCTGGTGAATGCCAGTACAGGGCGCAGGAGGAGGTCGTCGAACAATTGTCTTTTCAGCTTTTCCGCTTCCCGACGGGAATCAAGGTGGTCTATGTCCACCACAATCAAGCCCGACGGTCCGGTCAGGCTGTCGCTTTTACGGTAGGAAAAAACGCCGCAGGGAGTAACGTAGGGTAGCGTCTGTTGCTTGAGCATACGATAGACTTTTTCATCCCCGTTTTCCGTTGCCCGGCGCACGGTCTCGGTCAGTGTCTTCAGGCGTTCGCTGGATGTGATAAGTTTGTACACTTCCTGTAAGGTTATTTCCTTGTAGGGCGTTAAGGTGGGCGGCTGGATGATTCGTCCGGTGGTACTGTCCTTTACCGGTGATATAGGTGGCAGAAACAGTGACATTTTAAATTGGTTCATTCGTTTTTATTTATTAAATTTGCAAGCCCTGATATTTATGAATCAGGTTATTGATTTTCAATGTTACAAAGTTCGATATAATAACTGAGATACGTGTGTTTTTGTCCTGAACGGGGACATATAAATGATTATTCATATAAAAAATACGATTTAATCCGATGGAACATTTGAATCCTGTTGATCAGGCCCGGCAATTGGCTGCGAGGTAGTGAAACGTCTGGGCCAGTTGAATCTGCACAGACGGGAGTTGGAGCGTAAGCTCCATGTGGCTAATGGCTTTTTTACCAGCCTGGAAGAAAAAAAATAACATGACGCTTCTTCTTTTTTTCGAGGTGAAGGCGGTTATAGAAGAACACTATGAGAGGCGTATCGAGTTTTACAGGTATGTCAATCCGCCGCTGTCACGGGAGGCGGAACGTGAACTGGGGGAGTGGAAAGGAAAAGTGAGGGAGATAATGAGGATGTGTTGAAGTTCCGATAGGGGGATATAGCGGGACATTTGGCCCATAACACGCTGAAAGGCAATATGACTATTGCCCGTATGTATCTTGCGATAGCCGGGGGAGATATGGACGGTGCCTTGCGTCTTCTTCGGGAATTCCTTTCTACTGTTCCGTATTGTGATAACACGAATTATGAGGGACATTACAGCAACTGTTCTACATCATCTTTTCCCTGTTCGGGATGTATGTCGATGTGGAAGTGCGTATCCCGAACGCTTTTTCCTCAGTGGATTGCAAGTGGTGAAGGTAGGGATCAATTTTGATGTGGAGAAACACACCTTGGGGGATTATATAAATCACCGATAAGAATTAATCTGTAAAGAATAGAATATTTACTATAGCTGCATGCAATGATGCATGTGGCCTTCCCTTTTTTGTTGCCGGTAGCGACCGGCATCCGCATAATGTATTGCATGAACGATTGTCTTCGTGATTACCAGCAGGAGATGAAGCTCCGCCTCTTTGAGGAGTGGGAGTTTCATCGGAATGTGATGGTACAGATGCCCACCGGTACGGGCAAGACGCATCTGCTGGCCGCCATAGTAAGGGAATTCCTGCGTGGTTCCGGCAGCCGGGTATGGATCGTGGCGCACCGCCGGGAGCTGGTGGATCAGATAGAGGAAACCGTGTCCCGGCACGGGATGAGCAAAGAGGACGGAAGGGTGAGGGTGATGTCCATCCAGTGGTTGTCACGAAACCGGAAGGATATGTACGAAGAACCGGACTTGATCGTTATCGACGAGGCGCATCACGCCCTGGCGGAAACCTACCGGATACTTTGGGAGAAATATCCGGAGGCAAGGAAACTGGGCATGACTGCCACTCCCTGCCGGCTGAACGGCAAGGGATTCATGGACTTGTTCGACAGCCTGATCACCTCGTGGACTGTCGCGGAATTCATCGGAAAAGGTTGGTTGTCATCCTTTGACTATGTGTCCATCCGTGCGAACAGCAGGGAACAGCGGTTGATAGACTCGCTGAAGAAACGGGGTGCGGACGGGGACTACCAGGTAAAGGAGATGAACGAGGTACTGAACCGGGAGACAAGTATCGGCCGGCTGTATGAGAGCGTGGAACGATATGCCCACGGAAAGAAAGGAATCGTATATGCTGTCAGCATCGCCCATGCCCGCCGGATAGCGGCTTGTTATAGCGCACACGGGCTGGAGTCTGTTGCTATCGACAGCAGGACTCCGGCTTCGGAACGCAAGGAACTGGTGGATGATTTCAGACGGGGAAAGGTTAAAGTGCTGGTCAATGTGGATATCTTCTCCGAAGGTTTCGACTGTCCCGATGTGGAGTTCGTGCAGCTGGCACGTCCCACGCTTTCCCTGGCGAAATACCTGCAACAGGTAGGACGTGGGTTGAGGAGATCGGCAAACAAGGAGTCCTGTATGCTGATAGACAATGTGGGTCTGTACCGCATCTTCGGTCTGCCTGCCCGGAACCATGACTGGGCGGCGATGTTCGAGGGACGGATGATTGGCAACGCGCTGTCCCGGGCACGGACGGAAGGCGGATTGTACCTGCCTGCTTTGTCATTGACGGACAGTGGCGGGCAGCAGGAGGAGGTATGGGAGATTGTTATGACTCACGACCGGTTGCTGGAAGCCATCCGGAACCGGGAGGAAGCAGAAGAGGGAAAGGAATCACAAGCCGCCTTGAAATCTTATCCCGACCGGCGGAGTAGCTTGTGGGGGCTGAAGCGTGGAAACAAGATAACAGTGTCTCCCCGTTATCTGCAAGTCTTTGACATTCAGGGAAACCGTGTGGCAGTCCGTTTGAAAGATGGACAGGCAGGAGTGGTGAGTGCCTCCGGGGAGCCGGAAGTGATACTCGGGTATTGTCGGAGATTGAAGTTCCTGAAAGAGGAACTGCTGGCTGTTACGGATAATGCCGGCACGGTTTCCTACATGGACATGAAAACAGGCCGCACTTACCGGGAGAAGCCGGTGGTGTTTTCCTACGGCGGTGTGAAATTGCTGAGGGTAGGGGAGACTTTCCATAGCCGTACAAAAAAAGCATACGCTCCATGAACGGATTGCATAAAGACAGCATCTGCTTTTATGAATATTACTTGAAGATACCGGATTATCGCGTACCGAAGTCCTGCAAGCTGGTGGATTCCGTATGGTCCACGGTGTTTGATGTGTTCGCCTGCTTGTTGGCAGGGGATGACGAGGAAGTTTATTGGTGCTGCGGCCGTCTGGCCGACCGGAGCATCGTGGTGATGGACGGGGCTGGAAGGTATTACCATGTGGAAAAAGGAAAGAGGAAGCGGTACATTGCCACTAACCTTCCCAGACCCGGTGAGCAGGACTTCGACACGGCTGTAAAGAAGCTGAAAGAGGAAGCCGGACAGCGGGCGGAGGAAACGGACCGGCAGAAGAGAAGGAACGAGGAAGCGAAAAGGCGGAAGAGGCTGGAGGAGATAAGAGATGCCCTTCCGTACCGTATGGGCATGAAATGGGGCTTGAAACTGGGGGAACGTATCATCGTTCCTCCCAAATACAGAAAGATTCTTCCTCCTGTGGGCGTTTATTGTGCTTTTGAAGAGAGCGCCTGCCGGTGGGGGGTGATGGCACTGGACGGGAAAGTGATGGTGGAAGCCTGCTACCAGAAGGTAGATATAGAAAACAATGGCACGGTACACCTGACCATCATTCCCGGCAAAGTGAAAACCGTCAAACTGTAAGTGTTTCCGGAATGAAACACAAATGACGAGAATGACATAAATTAAAAATCAAGATAAATTTATGCCATTCCCGTCATTTGTGTTCTAAAAAAAAAAGTGAGTATCTGCCTGAGTTTGCACATACATTCAGAAAGGTTTCTATTATTACAGAATTTTTTCCATAATAAGCGCCAATTCTTTCTTTTTTCACATTTTTTTTCTGTACTTTTGCGCTCAAATTTAAAAACCATTTTTTATAACCCAATATGGCAAATGTGATTAAATTACACAAAGGCTTGAACATCAACTGAAAGGAAAACCCGTTCAGGAGTTCTTTGACGTGAAGCAGCCGGACATCTATGCGATAGTGCCCGATGATTTTCATGGCGTGACTCCGAAAGTCGTGGTCAAGGAACAGGAATATGTGATGGCCGGGGGAACATTGTTTGTTGACAAGAACCACCCCGAAGTGAAGTTCGTATCTCCGGTAAGCGGTGTCGTTACCAGCGTGGAGAGAGGCGAGCGTCGTAAAGTCTTAAGCATCTCCATTGCAGCAGCAAAGGAGCAGGACTATGAAGAGTTTGGAAAGAAAGATGTTTCAACTCTGACAGGAGAACAGGTAAAAGCTGCTCTGCTGGAAGCCGGACTCTTTTCATTCATCATTCAGCGCCCATACATCGTGGTGGCTGATCCGAATGCCCAACCAAAAGGCATCTTCGTTTCTGCATTTGACACTAACCCATTGGCTGCTGATTTCGAATTTGTTCTGAAAGGCCAGGAAAAAGATTTCCAGACAGGTCTGGACGCACTGGCAAAGATGGCAAAGACGTATCTGAATATCAGCGTAGAGCAGAAGAGTCCTGCACTGACCAACGCCAAAAATGTAACTGTAACTGCCTTCGACGGTCCTAACCCCGCCGGAAACGTAGGCGTTCAGATTAACCACATCAGTCCTATTAACAAAGGCGAAACTGTTTGGACGCTCCGTGCGGAAGAAGTGATCTTCATCGGACGCCTGTTCAATACGGGTCGCGTAGACCTTACCCGTACTATCGCCCTGACCGGTTCGGAAGTAAAGAAACCGGCTTATTGCAAGCTGAAAGTAGGAGCCCTGCTGACAGATATTTTTGCAGGACGTGTGAACGGAGGTAAAAACTTACGCTACATTAACGGTAACGTGCTGACCGGAACTTTGGTGAAACCTAACGGATTCCTGGGCGCACACGCTACAAGCCTCACTGTGATTCCCGAAGGAGATGACCAGCACGAATTCCTAGGCTTTATCATGCCGCGTACCGATCAGTACAGTGCCAACCGCAGTTATTTCAGTTGGTTGTGCGGTAACAAGGAATATACACTGGATGCCCGTATCAAAGGTGGCGAACGTCACATGATCATGTCCGGTGAATATGACAAGGTATTCCCGATGAGCATTTTCCCCGAATATTTAATTAAAGCTATCATTGCCGGCGATATTGACCGCATGGAAGCACTTGGTATTTACGAAGTGGCTCCCGAAGACTTCGCTGTATGCGAATTTGTTGACTCTTCCAAATTGGAATTGCAACGCATCGTACGTCAAGGTCTGGACATGCTTCGCAAGGAAATGTGCTAAATAATTAAAAACTAAGAATTAAAAGTTAATGAAAGCGTTAAGAAATTATCTCGACAAGATAAAGCCAAACTTTGAAGAGGGCGGCAAACTCCACGCGTTTCGTTCGGTGTTCGACGGTTTCGAAACATTCTTGTTCGTACCCAACAGCACTTCGAAAACAGGAGTTCACATTCATGATGCGATTGACAGCAAGCGTATCATGTCAATGGTGGTTATTGCGTTGATACCGGCCCTGTTGTTCGGTATGTACAACGTAGGTTACCAGCACTTTCTGGCAGTAGGCCAGGAGGCAGGTTTCTTTGAAAAGTTTATTTATGGTTTCTTGGCTGTTCTGCCTAAGATTATCGTATCATACGTAGTAGGTCTGGGAATCGAATTTGTGGTGGCACAATGGAAGAACGAAGAAATTCAGGAAGGTTTCCTGGTATCCGGTCTGTTAATCCCGATGATCGTTCCTGTGGAATGTCCGTTGTGGATTCTGGCTGTCGCTACTGCATTCTCTGTTATCTTCGCTAAGGAAGTATTCGGCGGTACAGGTATGAATATCTTCAACCCTGCCTTGATTACCCGTGCTTTCTTGTTCTTCGCCTATCCTACCAAGATGTCCGGTGATGCCGTTTGGGTAAGCACTGACAGCATTTTCGGCATTGGCGGCGGACAGGTAGTGGACGGTTTTACCGGTGCTACGATGTTGGGACAGGCTGCTACAGCCGCTCCGGGTGCAAGCGAACTGATTAATGTGAACGGTACTCCCGCTACCATGTGGGATATGGTTGTAGGTTTGATTCCGGGTTCTATCGGTGAAACCAGCGTTATCGCTATCGCACTGGGCGCTATCATCCTGCTGTGGACAGGTGTGGCAAGTTGGAAGACGATGTTCTCAGTCTTTGCCGGTGGTATCGTGATGGGATTGATTTTCAATGTATTCGGTTCTACTGATAACATGATGGCTCAGTTGCCTTGGTACGAACACATCGTATTGGGCGGTTTCTGCTTCGGTGCTGTGTTCATGGCTACCGACCCTGTAACTTCCGCACGTACGGAAAAGGTAAGTTCATCTACGGTTTCCTGATCGGTGTGATGGCCATTGTAATCCGTGTGTTGAATCCGGGTTATCCTGAAGGTATGATGCTTGCCATCCTGCTGATGAACATCTTCGCTCCGCTGATTGACTACTGTATCGTACAGAAGAACATCACAGCCCGCGAAAACAGATTAAAATCAACTAACAACTAAAATATCGGACATTATGAATACCAATAGTAATAGTTATACTATCATCTATGCTTCGATAATGGTTGTTGTCGTAGCATTCCTGCTGGCATTCGTTTCTTCTTCTTTGAAAGAAACACAGTATAAGAACGTGGAAATGGACACCAAGAAACAAATTCTGGCTGCTCTGAACGTTTATGATGTAAAGGATGTCGATGCAGAATTTACAAAATATGAGATTAAGGACATGCTGGTTCAGCCGGACGGAACATTGGCTCCTAACGACGGAGCGTTCCAGACTTCTTATAAGGGTGAAATAGCAAACAACCGTCTGCACGTTTTCGAATGTAATGTAGATGGTCAGACCAAATACATCCTTCCTGTTTATGGTGCCGGACTTTGGGGTCCTGTATGGGGATACATTGCATTAGACCAAGATAAAGACACCGTATATGGCGTTTATTTCTCACACGCCGGTGAGACTCCGGGTCTGGGTGCGGAAATCACGACAGTTAAGTTTCAAGACCAATTCCTTGGCAAACATGTGTTGGAAAACGGTATTGTAGCTTTAGGCGTTGAGAAACATGGCAAGGTGGCAAAACCTGACTATCAGGTAGACGGTATCTCAGGAGGTACTATCACTTCTAAGGGTGTAGATGCGATGATTAAGGATTGCCTGAGCATGTACAATTCATTTTTAACTAATAAATAAGAGGAGGGTAAATAGAATATGAGCGCATTATTTTCTAAAAAGAATAGAGAAGTTCTTTTAACCCCGCTGGGTTTGAATAACCCTGTCACCGTACAGGTGCTCGGTATCTGTTCTGCACTGGCTGTAACGGCTCAGTTGGAACCGGCTATCGTAATGGGGCTTTCTGTAACCATTATTACAGCCTTCTCAAACTTCGTTATCTCCTTGTTGCGTAACACCATTCCCAACCGTATCCGTATCATCGTTCAGTTGGTGGTTGTTGCTGCATTGGTGACTATCGTTAGTGAAATTTTGAAAGCATTCGCATACGATGTAAGCGTACAGCTTTCTGTATATGTAGGTTTGATTATTACAAACTGTATCCTGATGGGACGTCTGGAAGCGTTTGCTATGATGAACGGTCCTTGGGAATCATTCCTGGATGGTATCGGTAACGGATTGGGTTATGCCAAAATCCTGATTATCGTGGCATTCTTCCGTGAACTGCTGGGTGCAGGTACACTGTTCGGCTTCCAAGTTATCCCGCAGGCTGTTTATGACTTGGGCTACTTGAACAACGGCTTGATGTTGATGCCTCCTATGGCGTTGATTATCTGCGCTTGTATCATCTGGTACCAACGTGCAAAACACAAAGAATTGCAGGAAAGTAATAATTAATCCCCGCTATAAAACGAAAAGAATATGGAATATTTAAGTTTGTTTGTAAAGTCCATCTTTGTGGACAATATGATTTTCGCATACTTCCTGGGGATGTGTTCTTACCTGGCAGTATCGAAGAACGTAAAGACAGCCGTAGGTCTGGGTGCAGCCGTTACTTTCGTGTTGATTGTAACTTTGCCGGTGAACTATATGCTGGAAAATTACGTACTGGCACCTAATGCGCTGGTAGAAGGAGTAGACCTCAGTTTCTTGAGCTTTATCCTGTTTATTGCCGTTATCGCCGGTATCGTTCAGTTGGTGGAAATGGCGGTTGAACGTTTCAGCCCGTCACTCTATGCTTCATTGGGTATCTTCCTTCCGCTGATTGCTGTAAACTGTGCTATCATGGGTGCTTCACTGTTTATGCAGCAACGTCATTTCATCAACATTGGCGAGGCAACAACTTACGCTTTGGGTTCAGGTATCGGTTGGGCACTGGCTATTATCGGTCTGGCTGCTATCCGTGAAAAAATGGCTTACTCTGATGTTCCTGCTCCTTTGAAAGGTCTGGGTATCACTTTCATCACTGTAGGTTTGATGGCAATGGCATTTATGTGTTTCTCAGGTTTGAAAATCTAAAAGGAAAGGAATAAGACAATGGATATGAATTTAATATTAGCTAGTATTGGAGTATTCCTTGGAATTATCCTTCTGCTCGTTGTTATTTTGCTGGTAGCTAAGCAGTATCTTACTCCGAGCGGCAAAGTAAAGATAACTATCAATGGAGAGAAAGAACTGGAAGTAGAACAAGGTTCAACTTTGCTGAACACCCTGTCTGTTAATGGTATATACCTGTCATCGGCTTGTGGTGGTAAAGGTTCTTGCGGTCAATGTAAATGCCAGGTTGTAGAAGGCGGTGGTGAGATTCTTCCTTCTGAAAAAGGACATTTCAGCCGTAAACAACAACAGGATCATTGGCGTCTGGGTTGCCAGGTGAAAGTAAAAGGAGACCTGGGCATCAAGATTGATGAATCTGTAATGGGTGTTAAGGAATGGGAATGCGAAGTAATCAGCAACAAGAACGTTGCCACTTTCATCAAAGAGTTTATTGTGGCTTTGCCGAAAGGTGAACACATGGACTTTGTTCCGGGTTCATACGCCCAGATTAAGATTCCTAAATTTGAAATGGACTACAACAAGGATATTGACAAAGACCTTATCGGTCCGGAGTATCTGCCCGCATGGGAAAAATTCGGCCTGTTCGGCTTGAAATGCAAGAATACGGAAGAAACAATCCGTGCTTACTCTATGGCCAACTATCCTGCCGAGGGCGACCGTATCATGCTGACAGTACGTATCGCTACTCCTCCGTTCAAACCGAAAGATCAGGTCCCGGCTTTATGGATGTGAATCCGGGTATCGCTTCATCTTACATTTTCACGCTGAAACCGGGTGACAAGGTAACGATGAGTGGTCCTTACGGAGACTTCCACCCGATCTTCGATTCTAAGAAGGAAATGATTTGGGTAGGTGGTGGTGCCGGTATGGCTCCATTGCGTGCGCAGATTATGCACATGACCAAGACACTGCACACTACCGACCGTGAACTTCACTATTTCTATGGTGCGCGTGCATTGAATGAAGTATTCTATCTGCAAGATTTCCAGCAATTGGAAAAAGACTTCCCGAATTTCCACTTCCATCTGGCTTTGGACCGTCCGGATCCCGCAGCCGATGCAGCAGGCGTGAAGTATACCGCAGGTTTCGTTCACAATGTGATGTATGAAACTTATCTGAAGGATCACGAAGCTCCCGAAGATATTGAATACTACATGTGTGGTCCCGGTCCGATGTCTAATGCAGTCGTTAAGATGCTGGATAGTCTGGGTGTTGAACCTTCTTCTATCATGTACGATAACTTCGGAGGATAATATTAGGATCTCCTTTTATTAATAATGAAAATAAGCCCGGTAAAAGTGAACTTTTATCGGGCTTTTTCTTTACTTTTGTATAAAACGAAAATAAATATGATAGAGAACATACTAGCCAATTTGAAAATTGAGCGACTGAACCCGATGCAAGAGGCGTCCATTGATGCTTGGAAAGAGGGAAAAGACTTAATATTATTGTCTCCTACGGGATCCGGCAAGACGTTAGCTTATCTGTTGCCTTTGGTGCAGAGTTTGAAGCCTGGTATAACAGGCGTACAGGCTATAGTGCTGGTTCCTTCCCGGGAGCTGGCTTTACAAATAGATCAGGTATTCAAATCCATGAATACGCCATTCAAGGCTGTAAGTTGCTATGGCGGACGACCTGCCATGGAAGAGCACCGTACCATCAAAGGGGTGCAGCCATCAGTTATCATCGGTACACCGGGCCGTATGAATGACCATCTTTCCAAACAGAATTTTGATGCAGACACGGTTTCCATTTTGATAATAGATGAATTTGATAAATGTCTGGAATTCGGTTTTCAGGAAGAGATGGCGACTGTCATAGGACAGTTACCCGGTCTGCAACGCCGTTTTCTGTTGTCGGCCACCGATGCGGAAGAGATTCCGCAGTTTACGGGGCTGAACAAGACCATTAAATTGAATTTTTTAAATCCGGAAGAGCAGCTTACCCAGCGACTGCATTTATATAAGGTACTATCTCCGGAAAAAGACAAACTTGAAACCTTGTATAAACTACTTTGTACCTTGGGAAGCCAATCGACATTGGTTTTCTGTAATCACCGTGAAAGTGTGGAAAGGGTAGGAAAGTATCTTCAATCCAAGAAGTTTCAATGTGGCATTTTTCATGGCGGCATGGAACAGGATGACCGTGAACGCTCCCTATATAAATTCCGCAACGGAAGTTGCCATGTGCTTATTTCTACCGATCTGGCCGCTCGCGGACTGGATATCCCCGAAATAGAGAACGTGGTACATTATCATCTACCTGCCAATGAGGACGGTTATATCCATCGTAACGGACGTACCGCCCGTTGGGAAGCCGAAGGAAATTCATACGTTATTCTTCATGCTGAAGAAACACTGCCCGGATATATAGCCGATGAGCCGGAAGAATTCATATTGCCCCAAGTGCCTCCCAAGCCGTCCTTGCCCGAATACGTAACATTATATATAGGGAAAGGCAAAAAAGATAAAATCAATAAGATAGATATTGTGGGCTTTCTCTTTAAAAAAGGTAACTTGAATAAAGACGAAATAGGACGGATTGATGTAAAGGACCACTATTCTTTTGCAGCCGTATCTCGCAAAAAGATAAAACAAACTTTGAATTTAATACGAAACGAGAAGATAAAGGGTATAAAAACACTTATTGAAGAAGCCAAATAATGACAATTTGTCAATTCTCGAAATGAAATGATTAAAGAATAATTCAAAAAGATATTTTTTTTTATGCTTTAGATCATTGTTTACTAGGGATGTAGTTACAAAATGAAAGCATAAAAATTCAGATTTAACTAATTTGAAAGAAAATTATGCGGAAATTCGTAAATTTATTAGCGATTTTTTTGGAAAACTGAAAATAATGTGTAATTTCGCCCAATGTAAGATATAACAAATTGTATAACCAAAACAAACTTCAAATGAAAAAGCATAATTTCAATGCGGGACCATCTATCTTGCCTCGCGAGGTAATTGAGAAAACAGCACAAGCCGTTCTTGATTTTAATGGTTCTGGTCTTTCCATCATGGAAATCAGTCACCGTGCCAAAGATTTTCAGCCTGTAGTAGACGAAGCTGTTGCTTTGTTTAAGGAACTGTTGAACATCCCGGAAGGGTACTCGGTACTATTCTTGGGAGGTGGAGCCAGCTTGGAATTCTGTATGATACCTTTCAACTTCCTCGAAAAAAAAGCTGCTTACCTGAATACAGGCGTATGGGCTAAGAAAGCGATGAAAGAAGCCAAGGCTTTCGGTGAGGTAGTAGAAGTAGCATCTTCCGCTGAAGCGACCTATACCTATATTCCCAAAGATTATACGGTTCCCGCTGATGCAGATTATTTCCACGTCACAACTAATAACACAATCTATGGAACAGAACTTCATGAAGACCTGGATTCTCCGGTTCCTATGATTGCTGATATGTCATCTGATATTTTCTCTCGTCCTATTGACGTTTCTAAATATATTTGTATCTATGGCGGTGCGCAGAAGAATTTGGCTCCAGCCGGTGTTACTTTCGTTATTGTAAAGAACGATGCTGTGGGCAAGGTATCACGCTATATCCCTACTATGCTGAATTATCAGACTCACATTGACGGCGGCTCTATGTTCAACACACCTCCTGTACTTCCTATTTATGCCGCTTTGCAGACTTTACGCTGGATAAAAGCTAACGGTGGTGTAGCAGAAATGCAGAAACGTGCTAAAGAGAAAGCAGACATGTTGTATGCTGAAATAGACCGTAACAAAATGTTCCGTGGCACAGTAACGGATAAAGCCGACCGTTCTTATATGAACATTTGCTTTGTGATGAATGACGAATACAAAGAGCTGGAAGCCGATTTCATGAAATTTGCCACAGAAAGAGGTATGGTGGGTATTAAGGGACACCGTTCTGTAGGTGGTTTCCGTGCATCTTGCTACAACGCCATGCCGAAGGAAAGCGTTCAGGCTTTGATTGACTGCATGCAGGAATTTGAGAAACTTCATTAATAATTATGTTCACCACAGATTATACGAATTACACAGATAGGAACAATAAATGGGATCTGTGATAATCCGTGCTAATCTGTGGTGAATCTTTTTAATACAATAAGACCATGAAAGTATTAGTAGCAACAGACAAGCCGTTTGCAAAAGTTGCAGTAGACGGTATCCGTAAAGAAATAGAAGCAGCAGGTTATGAACTTGTATTGCTGGAAAAATATGGTGAAAAAGCCAAATTACTGGAAGCTGTAAAGGACGTTAACGCCATCATTATCCGAAGTGATATTATTGATGCCGAAGTATTGGATGCGGCAAAAGAACTGAGAATCGTAGTACGTGCAGGAGCAGGTTATGATAACGTGGATTTGGCGGCTGCTACGGCACACAATGTATGTGTTATGAATACTCCGGGACAGAATTCCAATGCAGTAGCCGAACTGGCTTTTGGCATGATGGTGATGGCTGTCCGCAATTTCTATAACGGGACTTCGGGTACTGACTGATGGGCAAGAAGTTAGGTATCCATGCATACGGTAATGTAGGTCGCAATGTGGCTCGTATTGCTAAAGGTTTTGGCATGGATATTTATGCTTTTGACGCTTTCTGCCCGAAAGAAGTAATTGAAAAAGATGGTGTGAAAGCTGTTTCTTCTGCTGAGGAACTGTATGCTGCTTGTAATGTAGTGTCCCTGCATATTCCTGCTACGGCTGAAACTAAAAATTCCATCAACTATGAATTGGTTAACAAGATGCCTAAAGGAGGAGTATTGGTAAATACTGCCCGTAAGGAAGTGATCAATGAAGCGGAATTAATCAAACTGATGGAAGAACGAACCGACTTAAAGTATGTTACTGATATCATGCCGGTTGCCCATGCTGAGTTCTCAGAAAAATTTGCCGGCCGCTATTTCTCTACACCGAAAAAGATGGGAGCCCAGACGGCTGAAGCAAATATCAACGCAGGTATTGCTGCCGCCAGACAAATTGTAGGCTTCCTGAAAGATGGTTGTGAAAAGTTCAGAGTAAATAAGTAATCCAATAACCGCAGGGGCGGATTGAATCCGACCGAATGCATATAGCTTATGTTTTCGGGCGAATGCAATTCGCCCCTGCAAGTAAAATCTAATACCTTTATTTTTATGGCAATAATAAAACCCTTCAAAGGCATCCGCCCTCCGAAAGAATTGGTAGAACAAGTAGCTTCACGCCCATACGACGTACTGAATTCTGAAGAAGCACGTGAGGAAGCGAAAGGTAATGAAAAGTCACTTTATCATATTATTAAACCGGAAATTGATTTCCCTGCCGGAACAGACGAACACGATCCTAAAGTATATGAGAAGGCTGCCGAAAATTTCCAGATGTTTCAGGACAAGGGCTGGTTGGTGCAAGACGGAAAAGAAAATTATTATGTATATGCACAAACCATGAATGGCAAAACCCAATATGGGTTGGTGGTAGGAGCGTATGTTCCGATTATATGAACGGGGTCATCAAAAAACATGAACTGACCCGTCGTGATAAGGAGGAAGACCGCATGAAACATGTCCGCGTAAATAATGCCAATATAGAACCGGTATTCTTTGCTTACCCGGATAATGCGGAATTAGATGCTATCGTTAAGAAATATACTTCACAACAGCCGGAATATGATTTTATCGCTCCGGGTGACGGTTTCGGACATTCATTCTGGGTGATCGACAAAGAAGAAGATATAACAGCTATCACAAAAGCTTTCAAAGCTATGCCGGCTCTTTATATTGCCGATGGCCATCATCGCTCGGCTGCTGCCGCCTTGGTAGGTGCCGAAAAAGCGCAGCAAAATGCAAACCATCAGGGAAATGAGGAATACAATTACTTTATGGCTGTATGTTTCCCGGCCAACCAGCTGACTATTATTGATTACAATCGTGTTGTAAAAGACTTGAACGGGCTGTCTCCGGAACAATTCCTGACCGCTGTCAGCAAGAATTTTGTAGTAGAAGAGAAAGGCATTAAGTTTATAAACCGCAGGCTCTTCACAATTTCTCTCTCTATCTGGACGGTAAATGGTACAGCTTGACAGCAAAACCGGGCACATACGATGACAATGATCCTATCGGAGTATTAGACGTGACTATTTCTTCAACTTGATATTGGATGAAATATTGGGAATCAAGGATCTTCGTTCCGACAAACGGATTGACTTTGTAGGTGGTATCCGTGGCTTGGAGGAATTAAAGAAGCGTGTGGACAGCGGTGAAATGAAAGTGGCTTTGGCCCTTTATCCTGTTTCTATGAAACAATTAATGGATATTGCCGATACCGGTAATATTATGCCGCCCAAAACAACTTGGTTTGAACCGAACTTCGTTCGGGATTGGTTATTCATAAACTGAGCTGATCAATATAGAACACGGACAGAAGAACAAACCTGCATTTTCCCTCTCTGTCCGTGTCCGTTCATTTCATATAATTTTTTCAGCAGCTACAGGTGATATAAATTCTTTTATATTTGTTGATTAGGTATAATCTAAATAAATAGATGTTAGATTGAAAGAATAAAGCACTTTTCCTTTGTTTATTGCTAACAAATATCTAATTTCGCGCCGATTTTAAAGCGTGTAATAAAAACGATGATTAACAACAAGACTAAAGGATTTCTCCTTGGGGCAATCGCAGCAGCCAGCTACGGCATGAACCCACTGTTCACCCTTCCTCTTTATAGTGCAGGAATGAGCGTAGACTCGGTATTATTTTATCGCTATGCACTGGCTATAGTTGTACTAGGTATCATGATGAAGATGCAGAAACAATCTTTTGCCATTAAGAAAGCGGATGTGCTGCCACTTTGCATCATGGGGCTGTTGTTCTCATTCTCTTCCCTGTTTCTCTTTATGAGTTATAACTACATGGATGCCGGTATCGCATCCACCATATTGTTTGTCTACCCGGTACTGGTAGCTATTATTATGGCTGTAGTATTTAAGGAAAAAGTATCGCCGGTCACTATGTTTTCCATAGCGCTGGCCTTTGTGGGAATTTCCTTGCTTTGTAAAAGTCCGGGAGGACAGACACTCAGCTTGGTCGGGATTACTTTTGTCTTTTTATCATCCTTAGCTTATGCTATCTATATAGTTGGCGTAAACCGTTCTTCCCTGAAGGATATGCCTATAGCCAAGCTTACTTTCTATGTCCTGCTTTTCGGTCTGTCTGTTTATGTGGTGCGATTGAAGTTCTGTACGGGATTGCAGCTTATCCCTACACCCTTGTTATGGGTAAACGCAATTTCACTGGCTGTTTTTCCTACTGTTATTTCGTTGGTGACTATGACAAAGGCCATACACTACATTGGCTCCACACCCACTGCTATTCTAGGTGCTTTGGAGCCTGTTACAGCTTTATTCTTCGGAGTACTGATTTTTGGAGAGCAGCTGACACCGCGCATTATTCTGGGCATTTTGATGGTGATTACTGCCGTAACTCTAATTATAGGAGGAAAAACATTGCTGAAAAAAAGCAAGATTCGGTTAAGGCATACTGGCAAATAAGATCGGATTTTGTATCTTTGCCCTTGTAATTATAAATTTTCCACTATGAAAAAACAACTGATGCAATGGGCAGGAGTGGGAATGTGGATGGTATTTGGTCTGTCCGCATGTTCTCCTACAAAAACAGAAATCGGAAACCTGAATGTCATTCCGCAGCCCCAAGAAGTAAGTCAAGACATTCAAGCCCACCCTTTTGTTATTAATCCGCAAACCGGTATTGTCTATCCGGAAGGCAATGAAAAGTTGCAACGGACGGCAGAATTTTTAGCTTCTTATATTAAAGAGGCTACGGGAATTACCGTCCGGACAACAACTGAAGCCGTAAAGAAGAATTCCATAATCTTGGCGGTTGACAGTTCCATTACCAACAAAGAGGGGTATCAACTGGAGGTAACTTCTGAAAACATTCATTTGAATGGAGGAAGTGAGTCTGGGGTCTTTTATGGAATACAAACGCTCTATAAGCTTTGCCATTGACCAAAAACAAACAGGTATCCGCTGCCATCCCGGTGGGAACTGTTAATGACTATCCTCGTTTCGGTTATCGCGGTTTTATGGTAGACGTGGGCCGCCATTATTTCCCGGTTTCTTATCTGAAACAAATCATTGATATGCTGGCATTGCACAATATCAATTATTTTCATTGGCATCTGACTGAAGACCAAGGTTGGAGAATTGAAATCAAGAAATATCCCAAACTTACGGAAATAGGTTCGATACGTCCACGTACGTTGATTGACCGTGAAACCCAGATCTATGATGAAACTCCTCATAGCGGTTTTTATACACAGGAAGAAGCAAAAGAGATTGTCAAGTATGCCGCTGACCGTTTTATTACTGTAATTCCCGAAGTTGACCTTCCGGGACATATGATGGGAGCTTTGGTTTCCTATCCGGAATTAGGTTGTACGGGAGGTCCATACGAGATTCCTTGTAAATGGGGGGTATTCCCTGATGTGCTTTGTGGAGGAAACGACCGGGCTTTACAGTTTGCTAAAGATGTATTGAATGAAATTATGGACATCTTTCCATCTCCTTATATCCATATTGGTGGGGATGAATGTCCGAAAGTACGTTGGGAAAAATGCCCTGCATGTCAAGCTAAAATTCGGGAACTGGGTTTGAAAGATACACCAAAACACAGCAAGGAGAATCAATTACAGACCTATTTCATGTCCGAGGTAGGCAAAGTTATTAATGACAGAGGGCGTAAAATGCTGGGCTGGGATGAGATGTTGGAGGGAGGATTGGCTCCAGGTGCCACAGTAATGTCATGGACTGGTGTCAAAGGTGGTATCGAAGCCGCCCGTCTGCACCATGATGCAATTATGACTCCTATTCAGTTTCTTTATTTCAGCAATCCTACTTACAATCGGATAAAAGGGACTAAAAGCCTTGAACGTGTCTATACATTTGAACCTGTTTCTAATGAATTGGCAGAGGATGAACGAAAATATATCATCGGTACTCAAGGATGTATCTGGACAGAATGGACGCGTGACAGTTTGAAGATGGAATGGCAAATTCTTCCTCGTATGGCTGCCTTGTCCGAGATTCAATGGACGGAACCGTTACATAAAAATTTCGACAGTTTTTTGAAACGTTTACCAGCTCTGCTGGCTATTTACCGGGATAGAGGTTATGATTTTCGTCAGGATATTTATGATGTGAACATTGATATCGTTCCGGCTCCCGATGAAGGAAAAGCCAAGATTGCTTTTCAGACTTTTGATGATGCGGAAATACATTATACATTGGATGGCAGCGTTCCCGATGTGCAATCCCCATTGTATACCGACACTATACAAGTGGATAAAGATGTTATCATACAAGCCATTGCAGTTCGTCCGCAGGTACTAGTCAGATAAGTAAGGAGGAAATACATTTTAATGCAGCCACAATGAGACCGGTTACCTTGAATACCATTCCTCATAAATCATATACTTTTAAAGGAGGAAGTACCTTGATAGACGGATTATATGGGGATATGAATTATCGCTCAGGACGTTGGATTGGTTTCTACGGGACAGATATGAATGTGACCCTTGATTTACTTGAGCCTAAGGAAGTATCTTCAGTTTTTGTAAACACAATGTTGAACACAGGCGATGCTATCTTTGGTACAACAGGTCTGAAGGTGGAAGTTTCTGAGGACGGGAAAAATTTCCGCAGGGTAGCCTCCGAAAATTTTCCCGTTGTGGAAAAAGGAACTAAAATGCAAAGCCGCAAAGACTCTGTTTCCTTTGATAAAGTAAAAGCCCGCTATATTAAAATCATAGCAGAAGTTACTCCGAAACTTCCCGCATGGCATTCCATGCCTGGCGAAAAAGCTTTTCTGTTTGTTGACGAAATAGGAGTGGAGTAAATTCGCCTTCGGAGCAATAGCTTTCTAAAGAACAAATACTAAACAAGAAACGGACATTCTGACAAAACAGATGTCCGTTTCCTTATCAATAACCCTTTCATGTATTTTCAAACTAGAAAGCTGTTCAAGAAAAAAATGGCGATAGAGTGAATCTCTATCGCATCATGTGACATGGAATGTCTAATTCCTTATGCTTTAGGAAGTGCTTCTTTTACAACCATAGTACGGTTTACATATTCTGCACCGTTCAATTGCTTGATAGCTTCTTTAGCTTCGCCATCATTAGGCATTTCTACAAAAGCAAAACCTTTAGAACGACGTGTTTCACGATCAGTAATAAGTTTTACTGAAGCTACTGTTCCATACTCTTCCATTACACCTCTCAAATCACCTTCCCTAACATTATAGTTAAGGTTTCCAATATACAAATTCATAAAATAAAAATTGATAAATAAATAATTAAGTAAACTTTGAATTTAAAAATTTAGTTAGAAGAATAGAAACGGTTCAAGTGTGAGATGAATTGAGTCAATCGAAAAAACTATCTTTTTATATTCCGTTGTCAAAGGAACGATAAATAATTGGATTATCCACTATATTTCTCTTTTTATTTTGATATTTTTTTAACCGGTGACTCTTTTTATACTTTTTAGGCTTAAAGCAAGAGCCTTATATCATTCATATTCACTAATTTTGTATTAATAGCTAACTTATAACTAAGATTTATATGATATTGAATGAAAGAGAAAGCCGCCATGAACATGTTCTGCATGTGGCCCGACAAATGATGACAGCAGCGCGTACTGCTCCCAAAGGAAAAGGTGTTGATATTATTGAAATAGCCATGGTGACGGATGGTAATATCAATATTTTATCGGAAATGATGGTGAAAATGGTTGCGGAGCATGGAATGAAATTCTTCCTGCGCGATGCGGAAAATATTCTGAATGCAGAATGTGTCCTGTTAATAGGTACACACGAACAGGCGCAAGGATTGAATTGTGGTCATTGTGGATATGCCACTTGTGTGTCTCGCAAAGAAGGAGTGCCATGTGCTATCAATAGTGTTGATGTGGGCATTGCTATCGGATCAGCTTGTGCCACAGCAGCAGACAACAGGGTGGACACACGGGTCATGTTCTCGGCCGGATTAGCAGCACAGCGTCTGAACTGGCTGGAAGGATGCACCCAGGTTTATGCCATCCCTGTCAGCGCATCCTCTAAAAATCCTTTCTTTGACCGGAAACCTAAAGAATAAATTTCTCTACTACCGCGGCTACACCATCTTCTTCATTAGAAGGGTGATGTAGTCGGCGTTTTGACGGACTATTTCTTGAGCATTGGCCATTGCTACCCCCAATCCGGCATATTGTATCATAGAAAGATCGTTAAAACCATCACCAACGGCAATCATTTCTTCTTTTGTCATACCGATTTCTTTTAGCAATACGGCCAGTGATTGTGCTTTATCAATACCTTTAGGAACCAATTCCAAAAAATAAGGTTCGGAACGGAATACCCCCATACGATCTTTCAAATGTTCGTACATTTCTTTTTCAAGCACTGCAAGCCGCGTAGGTTCACCTACAATCAGACATTTGGCAATAGGAAATTTTATTGCTCCAGAAAATGATCCACTTTCTTGGGAGTCATCACATTCAGAATAGCTTCTTTCAATACATATTCATCTTCCGGATATTCAGTCAATACATATTTTCCATCGTAAGTGACGATAGCAAAAATGGTTGTCGGTGGCACATTTATACAGGTAAGGTAATATATCCGGATCGAGCACATTCTCGTACATCATCTCACCGGTTTTCCAGTCTATGATCTCAC
>ENA-OQAA01000126-OQAA01000126.1-human-gut-metagenome-genome-assembly--contig:-NODE-126-length-54740-cov-3.702287_pt1 | contig 54740 bp, 51 predicted proteins | sample MGYA00242489_ERZ504515 | MGnify/ENA primary metagenome ERZ504515 (study PRJEB26092, sample SAMD00036237) | human gut metagenome | host: Homo sapiens | study: EMG produced TPA metagenomics assembly of... | reverse complement strand
TTTCGTCATTCCCTTTTCCAAACACCCCTGCCCGAACAAAGCGCCATGGGAATCTCCTAGCACTCCATGAATAGGGACTTTATATGGAAGGTATCCTTCAAAATCTGTCATTCCAAAATCTCCATTGGAATCCTCCACTTTTGCCAGATTCTGAATTGGTATGCCAAAGATGTCACATATTTCCGAATCCCAGGAAAGAGTTCTAATATTAAAAAGCTGTGTTCTGGAAGCATTAGAATAATCTGTCTTATAGACTTCTCCTTTTGTCAAACGGTATATCAGAAAGCTATCCACAGTTCCATAACACAAATTTCCTTCTTGTGCCTTTTCTCTTGCTCCTTTTACGTGTTCAAGAATCCAGGCAATTTTAGCTGCTGAAAAGTAAGGGGAAAGCGGAAGCCTGTGCGTTCCTGTATTATTTCTTTTTTATCCACAATTTTCTCACAGATTTCCTGACCTCTTGCACATTGCCATACAATGGCATTATATACAGGACGTCCATTTCTCTCCCAGGCAAGTGCAGTCTCTCTTTGATTACTGATTCCTACGCCCACAATCTCTTCTTTTAAAATTCCCGCTTTTTCCACAGTCTCTTTGACCGCCTGTATTACATTTGCATAAAACTCCTCCGGATCATGTTCTACCCAGCCTTTGTCATTAATAATCTGTCTATGAGACTTATCTGCTCTTGTGAGCAATGTTCCCTGCTCATCAAAGATCAGGGCCTTTGTTCCCTGGGTACTCTGGTCTATGCCAATAATATATTTTCCCATTTATACCAGCTCCATTGCTTTCTTTGCAATCCCTTCCGCATTTAATCCATAGTAATCAAATACTTCCTTTGAAGTCCCTGTAATGACCGGTGCGTCAGGAAGCGCTAAATTCACTACTTTTTTCGGACAATTCTCTCCCACTACCTGGCTTACCATAGAGCCAATTCCACCAAAAGGTGAATGCTCTTCCACAGTAATTACAGCCTTCACATCCTTTACTGCTTTTAAAATTCCTTCTACATCCAGAGGTTTTACACAATACATATCCAGTACACAGGCATGAATACCTTTTTCTTTCAGAAGTCTTGCCGCCTCATAAGATGGTTTCACCATTTCGCCACAGGCAATAATAGCAACATCATCTCCCTCTGTAAGAACCGTAGCTTTATCCATTTCAAAAGGACAATTTTCCTCTGTGTAAATGTCTTCCACAGGATTTCTTCCGACTCTCACATAAGCCGGTTTGTCATCTTGTAAGAGAGATTCTATCAGACATTTAGTCTGGTGTCTGTCACTTGGCAGATAAACTCTCATATTCGGAATTGCAGACATGGCTGCAATATCCTGAGCAGAGTGATGGCTCATACCCAATGCTCCATAGCTTACCCCTCCGCTGATACCAATTAAGGTTACATTTGTATTGGAATATGCCACATCAATTTTCGCCTGTTCATAGCTTCTGGTAGATAAAAAACAGGCCGGAGAAGCAGCAAATGGTTTTTTACCACATTTTGCCAAACCTGCAGAAATACTCACCAGATTCTGTTCTGCAATACCAGTTTCTATAAACTGCTCTGGAAATGCCTCTGCAAAAGGCGCCAAAGATGCGGAGCCTCTGGAATCACTGCACAAAACCACAATATCTTTATCTTCTTTTGCTTTCTCCATTAACACATTGCAAATAGCTTGTCTATTTGGAATTTTATTCATAAAGAAGAGCCTCCTTCCTTGCTTCAAAATCTGCTATAATCTGTTGATATTCTTCTTGTGTAGGTACTTTATGATGCCAGTTTGCCTTATTTTCCATCACAGAAGAACCGCAGCCTTTTACTGTATTAGCAATAATCGCAGTGGGCTTTCCTTTTACAGTTTTAGCTTCTTCAAAAGCTGCATTTAACTCATCAATATTATTTCCGTCTTTCACATCAATGACATGCCATCCAAAAGAAGCAATGCGCTGTACTAAATCATCATGTCCCATAACATCTTCCGTATTTCCTGAAATCTGGAGACGGTTTCTGTCTACAACTGCACAGAGATTATCCAGTTTATACTGATGAGCCGCCATAAACCCTTCCCAAACAGATCCTTCTGCCAGCTCACCGTCACCCATAACAGTATATACACGATAGTTTTTCTTATCTTTTTTTCCTGCCAATGCCATCCCTACACAAACCGGAAGTCCATGCCCCAGAGAGCCTGAGTTCATTTCAATTCCGGGAAGCTTATTATTGGGATGTCCAATATATTTAGAACCAAATTTTGAAAAATTTGCGATTACATCCTGGATATCCAGAAATCCTCTGGCAGCCAACACCGCATAATAGGCTTCCACTGAATGTCCTTTACTTAAAACAAACCTGTCTCTGTCTTCATCCTGGGGATTTTCAGGTGAAACTTTCATTTGCTTGAAATACAAGGTTACAAGGATTTCCATAACACTCATATCACCGCCAATGTGACCACCTTTTCCTGCAAGAATCATATCTACTACATCTTTTCGTAAGTCATAAGCCTTTACCTTTAAATTTTCCATAATCATTCACCTCTTAAATATGCTTTGACTTCTTCTTCAATAGGGTCATATAAATCTGGTGTCACTCCTATGTATTTACAGGCTTCATAGAGAACCGGCACAACATCTTTGTGAATACCAACACAGTGATGAATGTATGGACCTTCCACCAGCTTTGCTTCCAGACGTTTCAGGTTTTCCACCTCTACCCACACATAGGTTCCTTTTGTATAAGGCCCCTCTACTCCTTTTGCATGTCCTAAAAGCAGAGAATATTCTCCGTTATCCCCATCAAACCTACACAATGTCATATCCCCATGTTTGGCTTCCGCCTCTACAGCTCCTGGATGATCAAAAGCCAGCGGATAACCAATGGTTGGTTTTTCCTTTGCTACGGAGATTGGCCATGGGCCACAGTGTTGTAATAGTTCTCCATTTTCATTATCCGGATGACGCACAGTCCAATCAGCAAAAAATGTTCTGGTTTCATCCATACCTGCTGCCTCTGCCATCACTGCTGTAATAGCTCCATGAATGTCTGTTTCGCAGACTACTGGAATTCCCTCTTCATTCAACAGAGAATTTGCTGCGCAAGGCATGATACCAATTTCGCCTTGCAGAGCATTCCAGCATTGGATAGCAATGGCATTACAACCATATTTCTCTGCCAGAGTTTTCATGGCTACTTTTAATGCCGCTACATTCTCCAGCTCCTGCTCTTTAATCTTAATACACATATTATCCTTGCAATATTTAATAACTTTGGAAACCTCTGTTCCCTCTTCTTTTACTTTTTTCATCTGGGCAGTAAGTTCAGGAATCGGAATGGGAGAAAGCTGAATATTAAATTTTTCTAAGAGTTCTCCTTCATTACACATGGTACTCCAAAAATCAAAAGGTCTTGGGCCAATCTGAAGAATTCTGGTATTTCTAAAGACTTTTACCACATTACATACTGCCAGAAAGTCTTTGATTCCTCTTTCAAACTCCGCATCTTCTAAATTACAGTTAGTCAGATAAGTAAATGGCACCTGAAACCTTCTCAGTACTTTTCCGGTTGCAAAAAGCCCACACTGGCTGTCTCTTAAACGAACCCCGTTTTCATCCGGTCTTTCATCTCTTGGTCCCCAGAGAAGAACCGGAAGATTTAATTCTTTCGCAAGTCTGGCACATTCATACTCTGTGCCAAAATTACCATGAGGGAGGAACAAGCCATCTACCTTTTCTGCTTTAAATTTCTCCGCAATCCTGATTCTATCACCTTCGTCATACAGAAGCCCTTCTTTATTAATATCTTTGATGTCTACATATTCAATGCCTAATTCATCCAATCTCTTTCTGGTTAAATCTGCATATTCCACTGCAGCCGGCGCACTGAAAATGCTTCTTCTGGTAGGTGCAAATCCCAGTTTGATTTTTTTCATTCTCTCATTCCTCCTTCTAAATTTCTCTTGCATCTTTTGTATCATTCAAATCTCGCACGCTGTCACGTTCCATAAATTCTGTACAAATCTGTATCTTAGTTTTAGTAGTATTCTTCCCCTGAATCATATCTACAATTTCTCTCACTGCCAGCCTTCCCATATCCTGTTTTGGCACCCTCAACTGGTAAGTCTGGGTACTGCAATTTCACAAAAGGTAAATCATCAAATCCAATAATGGAAATATCACCAGGGATAGAAAACCCTCGCTCCTTCAATGCCTGCATAGCCCCTAACGCCAGATTATCATTATCTGCAAAAAAGGCTGTTGGAAGCTTCGGGTTTCTATCCAGGTATTTCAACATTTGCTGATAAGCATCCTCCATAGTTACCGGCAAAGTTACAATATACTCTGGCTTCAACCTTAAATTATGCTTTTTCATAGCAATCTGCAGCCCTACTGATCTTGAACCAAAAGCTTTAATTCTGTATGAACCTTTTAGATATCCAATTTCCGTATGCCCTCTTTTTATCAGATATTCTCCTGCCATCCTTGCAGCGTCTGCATTGTTGATAAATACGCCATTAAAGGACATATCGTGATTCCAGTAATCCAAAATCAGAAATGGTGTCCTGGCCTTTTTAAAAATTGCCGCCTCTTCATCCGTCAACTCTGAGCCATACAATACAATCGCTGTAGATTGATCTAACAATAAATTTTCTACTTGTTTTTCATAATCTTCTGCCTGACGGTCCAGGTTCAGCAGAGCCATTTCATATCCTGCCTCTCTGCAAGCCTTCTCGAACCCATCTACAACCAATGAGAAAAAGGGATTATCGCCTACTATCAGACCTCTATCCCGGTAAATTACCAACTTAATTTTCGTAATTCCCGCTTCTGTCACATATCCCATTTCCTTGGCTGTTTTCAGAATTTCTGCTGCCGTATCCTTATTCACACCTCTTTTATGATTTAAGGCATTTGACACCGTTGCAGGTGAGAAACCTGTTCTCTCAGAAATTTTTCTGATATTTACCTTCACCGTCTCACCTCAATTCTTACTGAATTTTCTTAATCTGAATAGCCATATATGGCTTTCCCGGAAGTTCTACCTTAAATTTTCCTTTGAATACTCCTCTGTCTTCCACAGTCATGTTCCAGGTATCGATTACTTTTACCTGAAATTGTGTCTCATCATCAAAATAATATTCTCTAAAAGACGGCCTCATAAAGCTAAAATAAATCAGATAGTAGTCTTTCACCTTTTTCATTTTCTGTGTAGTCTCTTCCGGTACTGCACATACTTCATCCCATCCGCTATTTTCATAAGGACGCAATCCGATTCCCGGAGTTTCACACATAATGTCATGAAGCAATTTAAATCTCTTATAACTCTCTCCATGAAGTGTACCCCCATGAGACCACCAAAGAATGTCCTTATCATTCATATAGGTTTCGCCATGTCCCGGATATCCTCCTCTGCAAGCTGCTTCCCAAAAACGTCTGGTAAGTTCTTCACCACTGATATTTCCCCATCCATGCTGTATATTTCCTTCATAGGCAATTTCATCTAATACTACCGGTTTTTGATATTTTTCTCTCCACTCGTTTACCAGTTCTGAAGATTTGTATAAATCCTGTCTCTGAATACTACAATGAGTAATCCATGGACGATTATGGTCATAAAATGCATGACAGTTATGAATAGAACGCAAATGATGATATGGGTCTTTTTCACAAATAATTTTTGCATAACCTTCCCAATCCTCCACTGCCTTGTGGTCAAATAAGTCATATTCATTTGCCAGAGACCACCACATATTGCGATACGCAGAAAATCTGGCCAGCACATATTTCCAATATAAAGCATCCTGTTCTTTCGTCATCTGAGCAAATCCCCAGCGGTCATAAGGATGCATAACAATCAAATCTGCTTCAATCCCCATATCCCGAAGTCTCAAGATACATTTTTCAATATGTTGGAAATGTTTCGGATTAAATCTGGTAAAATCCCAGTGATTTCCCTCTGTTTTTCCTGTATATTCTAAGAAGTTTTCCTTTGTTAATACACTGGAATCCATAGGTGTTCCTTCATATGGATAAGAGCGCGGTTCACCCAAATTGTAATCATAATGTTTTGGGAATACGCAGAAGCGTATTTTATTAAATGCGCTATTCTTCAGTGTCTCAAAAGTCTGCTCAATCAGTTCATCTGACTGAAGGTTCCACACATAACAGGTGGTTCCAATAGAATAATAGGGAGTACCATCTTCATAGGCAAAATGATAGGTATTTGCCACCCGCACTGGTCCATGGTTGCCTTTTGAAGGAGCTGTTACTGTAAAACCGCCCTCATACTCTTCTTCTAAAAAGCTTCCAGTCACTTTAAAGCTATATTCTCCTTCAAAAGATGGCATAAACCGCACTCTATAAATGCCATCACCGTCATAAAAACCGTCAACCGTAACAGTCTCATTCTTTCCTGTAAAAACACCCTGAATTTCATAATCTGTAAAAGGATTACCTTCTGCTTTTCCCTGTATTTCTATTTCAAATACATCCCATTTTTCCACTTGTGCCGCATATTTCAATTTGTCCATTCTTTCTTATACCTCCCAAACTTTTCAATCAGCTCTTAACTGCTCCTGCCATACCTTCTACGAAATGGCGCTGGAAAATCAGATATACAATCAGAACCGGAATAACGGAAAGCAGAACTCCTGCACATAAGTATCCGTAATCTGTTCCATGTTCTCCTACAAAAGTCATAATACCTACAGGTACTGTTTTCATAGTATTGTCATTGATAATAACACTTGCCAGCAAATATTCGTTCCATGTAGACAGGAAGTCTGTAATAACCAGTGTGGCCACCGCTGGTTTTGCTACCGGAAGAATAATTTTCCAGAATAACTGCCATTTATTACATCCGTCTATATAAGCAGCTTCGTCAATATCCTTTGGAATTCCGTTGAAAAATCCTCTTAAAATCAAAATACCAAAAGAAATACCAAAACCTACATACACATAAAACAATCCGAAATAAGTGTTTAATAGCCCCAGGTTACTGTAAACCACATTAATTGGCACCAATGCGGTCTGCATAGGAAGCATCATACCAATAAGAAAGAAAACAAATAATCCCGTCTTATGTCTCACCTGAAGCCTGGTAAGAGCAAAAGCTGCCAATGCTTCAATAAAGATACCCAATGGCACCTTCAAGCAGGACACAATCAGGTCATTTTTCATATAGGTCAATAGTCTTCCCTGGGTAATGGCATTTACAAAATTATCCCACGCTATGCTCTCCGGCATACTGAATAAACTGATACCACTATAGAAATCTCCTTTACTTTTAATAGCTGTGGCTACTAATGTAAACATAGGAATAACCCATATTATAGCCAGGAGAATTAAAATCACATATAATATTACTTTTTTGGTAATCTTCTTTGCCTTTCCTTCCATGACTTTTCCTCCTGTTTAATCTTCTTTTGCTGTAAATGATACATAAGGTACAATAACTACCATCATTAAAAGAACCATTATGCAGGCAACTGCGGTACCATATCCCACATTATTGTATTGGAATACCTGAGAATACATATAGGTAGAAAGCATCTGAGTAGAATCATTTGGTCCTCCACCAGTCAATCCCTGTACTACATCATATACTTTCATGGCTGCTACAATCAGGGTCGCGATAACAATAACAAAAGTATCTTTTAATAAAGGTACTGTGATAAAGAAAAATTTTTTCACTCCATTCGCGCCATCAATGGTAGCCGCTTCTAACACATCAGGAGAAATAGCCTGAAGTCCCGCTAAAAACAGAATCATAGGCTGTCCGATAGCCTGCCACAAAGCTGCTACAAAGACTGCATACAGACTAACTTTGGGGTCTGAAATCCACTGCTGGGAATAATCCACTCCTATTGCCTGAAAAAATTGATTGATAAATCCTACATTGGGGTTAAAAATCCATCTCCAAATAATTGCTACTGCAATAGGTGCGATAACACATGGGAAATAGAAAAATCCTCTGAAAAATGTTCTTCCCTTAAATTGCTTATTTAAGATAACAGCAAAAGCCAGAGAAATTGTCATAGTAACAAAAATAGTAAGGACAATCCAAATCAGGTTATTAACAATTGCTGTATGAAAAGTTTTGTCCTGAGAAAACAGGTTTATATAGTTCTGGATACCCACAAACTCTTTTTCTCCAATCCCATTCCACTTAAAAAGACTGATAAAAAAGGAATAGAATACTGGTATTACAATAACGGACAAGTAAATAACTGCTGCGGGAAGCAGGAAAAACCATGCCGCTTTATCAGTTTTTATGCATCTCTTATTTTTGTTCTTCATTCTTTCACTCCTGTCCTGGTGAATATAAAGGGGCGGTAAATCCCGCCCCCACCTTTTATAACTTCTTACTGTTATTTACTGTTGTAAGAATCAATAGCCTCCTGAATCTTAGCTCCAACTTCATCAGGCTGCATTTCTCCATTGGCTACAGCATCCTGACAGTTAAATAATACATCTGCTACTTCTGTTGGGAATGCCTGGTCTGTAATAGTAAATGTTCCATTTGTCTCACCAGTCTCAATCATAACCGGTACATTTGGCTGTCCTTCCGGCATCTTGGGATCTGCTGTAGGAAGTGGCAGATTATAATATTCAGAATATTTATCTGCGTTTTCCTGAGAATAACAGAAATCCATAAACTCTACACATGCAGCCAGTTCTTCATCTGTGTTGTCTGCGTTAAACTGTGTCATCTCTGCAAAAGAAGACATACGGTTTGTATCACCACTTGGAAACGCAAAGACACCATAATTGTTTACATCCAGTTCATTCTGGATAATATTTCCATCATACCACTGTCCCTGCACATCCATCGCACACTGCCCATTAGCTACAGCAATTAATGTATCATTCGGGTCCTGAGTCAAAAATCCATCTGGAAAATATCCTTTATCAACAAACTCTTTATATTTTTCAAATGCCTTCGTAACTGCATCATTATCCCAGGTCTCATCAAAAGTATTCATAGCATCATGCTGCTCAGCACCGGCATAATGTTCAATCAAAAGTTCAATAAATCTCATGGTATGCCATCCGTAAAGACCGGCTGTAGAAATCGGTGTTACATCATTTTCTTTTAATGTCGCACATACCTGTTCAAACTCTTCAAAAGTTGTTGGTACTTCAAGATTATACTGTTCAAAAATATCTTTTCTGTAATAAAAACCTAAAACATTATAGCTTGTTGGATATCCTGAAATCTTTCCATCATATGTACACAAATTTAACGCATTTGAATTGAATTTATCTGCCCATCCGTTTTCTTCCGCATAGGAGGTCAAATCATAAGTTAAACCATTATCTACATAGAACCCTCCTAAACTTCCTCCCCAGTTAAACCACATATTGGGAAGTGTTTTTGAAGATGCGGCAACTTTACATGCATCCTTGATACCATCGGTGTCATAATAGGAAGCTGTAACTTTAATATCGTCATGTGTGGAATTAAACTCCTCAATCATAGGTTCAAAAGCTTCCTGTCTGGTGCTTAACTGCCAGAATGTCACCTCTGTAACTCCGTCCTTGCTTCCTCCATCTCCTGAACCTTTCCCTTCTTCTCCGCCTTTTCCACCACATCCGGTAAGTACTGTAGCTAAAACCATAATAGATGCCATTGCCAGTGCTGTAATTCTCTTTGCTTTCATCATCAAATCCTCCTTTAAATTTTTTATGATTCTCTTTGAAATCTTTTAGCAAAAATTTTATTCACGCCCATATTGCAACTAAATATTTTTGCTTTGATTTAAATTTATTTTATCATTCATTTATATTTAATTCAAGCTATAATTATATTTTTATCCTATTTTCCCATTTTACGCTTCATTTTTGGTCATTATGTACAACTCTTTTGGCGTTTCTATTGCCATTTTCATTTCATAAATAATATTTATATAAATTTTTATATAAACTTTTCTTTTTTATTTTTTAAAAAGGTACTCTTTTCGCTTGCCACTACCTACGTATCAAAAAAGAGATGAGGATAGATATTTTCTTTTATCTACTCTCATCCCTTTTTATCACATATATTTATATGCTATTTACCACTATACTTTTCAATAGCTTCTTGAATCTTACCTCCTACTTCTCCCGGTGCCATCTCTCCACTTGCTACAGCATCTTGACAATTAAATAATACATCAGCTACTTCTGTAGGAAATGCCTGATCAGTAATTGTAAAGGTGCCATTCTCTTCGCCTTTCTTAATTAAAATCGGTACATTAGGTTGTCCTTCTGGCATAGGTGAATCCTTTGTTGGCATAGGCAGGCCATAGCTATCTGTATAATCTAAAACATGTTCAAAATAATAGCTCAAAAATTCGATTCCCGCTCTTGTCTCTTCTTCTGTATTTTCTGCATTAAATTGAATCATGTCTGCAAACGAAGATAAACGATTATTCCCTCCACTTGGAAAGGCAAATGCACCATATTGTTCCATATCTAATTCATTTTTAACGATATTAGAATCTTGCCATTGTCCTTCAATTGTCATTGCACATTCGCCACTAGATAAAGGCATCAATGTATCATTTGCATCCAATGTCACAAATCCTTCTGGAAAATATCCTTTATCCACCCATTCCTTAAATTTTTCAAAAGCCTTGGTAACTGCCTCGTTATCATAACTTTCATCGAAGGTATTCATTGCATCGTGCGCTTCTGCCCCTGCAAAATATTCAATTAAAAGCTCTATATAGCGCATTACATGCCAACCATTTAAACCACCTGCATACATTGGTGTAATTCCATTTTCTTTTAAAGTTTCACATGCCGCCTCGAATTCTTCTAAAGTTTCGGGAACTTCAATAGCATATTTTTCAAACAAATCCTTCCTATAAAATACTCCTAAAATATTATAGCTACTTGGATAGCCGGAAATTACTCCATCATATGTACAAAGTTCAAGAGCATTTTCATTGAATTTATCACTCCAATTATATTCTTTTGCTAAATCATTCAGGTTATATGTAAGTCCATTTTCTACATAAAAGCCTCCAAGACTTCCACCCCAATTAAACCACATATTAGGAAGCGTTTTTGAAGAAGCCGCAACTTTACATGCATCTTTAATTCCATCTGTATCATGATAAGAAATATTTACTTTTATATCTTTGTTCTCTTTATTGAAAGCTTCTACTACAGGTTCATAATTATCTTGCTGTGTACTCATTGCCCAATAAGTAATTTCCGTCACATTACTATCGGATTCTTTTTTATTTTTCTCTATTTCTTTGTCTGCTTCTTTTTCTGTTGAACAACTTGATAAAGTAGCAGATATTGCCGCCACAGACACCAACGCTAATGCTATATATTTTTTCACTTTCATTGCCAAATCCTCCTTTGAACTTTTGGTAGTCTCTTTGAAATCCCTCAGCAAAAATTTTCCCCGCGCGCTTATTGAAACTAAATATTTTTTGCTTCGATTTTAATATATTTTATCAAGAATTTATATTAATTTCAACTTATATTTGCATTTCTATTATATTTTAATATCTTTTTGTTTGCTTTTTTGTATATATCTAACAACATTATCTTTCTCTCATTTCCTTTTATATATCCTAACATAATATTTATATAAATTTTTATGTAAATATTATATTTACTACACAAAAAGAGCCTGAGTATTCATGTTCCCAGACTCCTTCAGACCTTCTTTTTGTATTTTTTATATTCCTACTCACTTTTCTTCTTGTCACTTACACTTGCCCGCTCAATAAACGCTGTGCAAACCTGTGTTTTCGTCTTTATTTTTGCATTCCCATTTATAACTTCCACTAATTTCCGAACAGCCAGTCTTCCCATTTCCTGTTTCGGTACTCTTAACGTAGTAAGTGGAGGATTTGAAATTTCACTAAAGGGAAGATCATCAAATCCCACAATCGAAACATCTTCCGGAATTCTATATCCCATTTCCTGTAAAGCCTTCATAGCTCCTAAAGCAATCATATCATTATCTGCAAAAAATGCTGTTGGTAATTTAGGTTTCTGCTTTAAATATTCCAGCATATCTTTATATGCTCCATTCATTGTTGTAGAAAGAGTTACCGCATATTCCTTCTTTACCTCTAAACCACTTTTCTGCAAAGATGTAGCATATCCTACCGCCCTGGACCGAAACGCTTTTATCCTGAAATTGCCTTGTAAATAACCAATTTCCGTATGTCCCTTTTTAATCAGGTATTCCACAGCTACTCTGGCAGAATCAGCATTATTAATCAAAACCCCATTAAAAGACATATCCCAGGCCCAGTAGTCCAGCATCAAAAATGGACAGGATACGCCTTTATAAATTTCTACGTCTTCCTCCATCAACTCTGTGCCAAGCAAAATGATTGCAGAAGAGCTGTCATTAATAATATATTCTACCTGTTCCTTATAATTTTCATCATTTTTATTCAAATAGCAAAGCACCATTTCCATTCCCGCTGCCCTGCATTCTTTCTCAATTCCATCAATCATCAAAGAGAAAAAAGGAGTATCGTCAATGATTAATCCATTTCTCTTAAAAATAACCAGTTTCACCCTCATTATTTTGGATTCACTGATGTACCCCATTTCCTTTGCTACTCGAAATACCTCCGCTGAAGTCTCTTCACTGACGCCCTTTTTATGGTTCAAGGCATTAGAAATGGTGGCTGGCGAAAATCCAGTACGTCTGCTAATATCTTTTATACTCACTTTCATAACCAAAACCATTCCTTCTAAATTTTTTTATAAATATTTATATACATAATAGCAAATTTTTTTCAAAAAAACAATATTTTATTTCCCCTGAACATGCAAAACCACAATTTCGCTGTTACTCCCAATCCTCATGGGCATCTGAAAATATCCTGCTCCGGAAGACACCACACTCTGCGTCTTCTCCTCCTTAAAATATCCATAAAAGCCCTGTTTTCCATAAGCCAGCTTTGTAAAAACATCTGCCGGAAAAAACTGTCCTTTATGCGTATGTCCACATACAATCAAAGCAGCCTCCTGCTCCACTGCTTCTTTAATTCCTGTTGGATTGTGATCAAGAATAATTGCCGGCTTATTTCGATTTTGTTTCTGAAGCAATGTATATAATGGTTTTCTGTCTGGATTTGTGGTGCTGTCATCTCTTCCAACCAACACAAAATCCTCTGTTTCGATGCACCCGTCCAACAAAAATTCTATTCCGGCCTCTTTGTAAAACTTTCTCATTTCTCCGGTTGTTGCTTTAGGATCATGATTTCCCAGCACTGCATAAACCTGTCCTTTTGGCAGCAATTTTTGAAGTTCTGACGCAATTTCCTCTTTCTTACAATAGGCAAAAGCATCCACATCAAATAAATCACCTGCTATCAGAACCATATCTGCCTGAATCTCATTTACCATTCTATAATTTTTCGTAACTGTTTGATATCTACAAAAGTCCCTACATGAATATCACTTAAAAGTGCGATTTTCTTCTCTTTCTGGAAATGCTCCAGAGGAATGTCATATTCCCTGATATACAATTTTTTTGCATGGCAAAACCCATACCCGGTTATGAGAATTGAACCAACAACAGGAATCATATAACAAGAATCCTTGTTAATCTGAAACAGCACATCTACAAAATCATATACCCACAAAAGCATCACCAGATACAGTAAAAAGCACACAAAAACACTGCACACTTCATACAGATTTCTGGTTTTTTTCTTCTCTTTTTTGCTCTTAATATACACAAGCATATATCCCATAAGCACCAGCAAAGCAGTCAGAATCCACCACTTACTATTACAGGAAAACAGGCTATCCAAAAGTCTTCCCATACGTTCAGACACATAAAAAGCAGAAAGCATGGAAAACAAAGCAAACAAGGCTGCAAATCCTTTTCCCCGTACAAACTTTCCAAAAAATTTCATTTGTATATGCACTTCCTTTATATCAGTATTAATTTTCGGATATATTGTCAGTATAGCACTTCTAAAATCTCCCAACAATAGAAAAATCTAACCCAAAGGCAGGAAAAACTGCTGCAGAAAGTAAAATCCATTGATATTTGCTCTCTACAACAGTTTTCATTGTCTCACTTTATTCATTACCGAACATACCTGTTATGCATACATTAAGCGCCCTTTCGGTTCAGGAATTTTCCTTCCAAGTTGTGTTGCTGTTTCAATCCATTCATCTATTATTTTCTCTACATTTTCCAACGCTTCTGCAGCAGTTGCTCCATCTGCCATACACCCTGGCAATTCTGGCACATCTACAATCCATCTTCCGTCTTCTTCAGACCAGAAAATAATTCTTTCATATTTAGCCATCTTTATACCTCCATTTTATATCGCAAAATTTCTGGCTCACACGACCCACTTATTTCTGTCCTTCAAGAGTTCCTGGGAAATTTGCGCTTCCTTTGTTGCTTCTTCCTTATCATCGTGATGTTCTGTCTTTTTTCCTCCGATTGCCCACAAAAAGATAAGATTCAGGCAATAGATTCCAAAAACCACCCATGCAATCCAGCTATGACTAAGTGGTTTCATAGCAGGAAGGAAGAAAATACCAAGTAGATACAAAATTGCTGCCACGCTCAAAAAATATTTGATAATTTGCAGGTTTTTCTTCATATTTTCACGCCCTTTTTCTTTATCATAACATTTTTAAAGCGCTTTAACAACATTTTTTGTTATGCCGATATTGGCATTTTAAAGCTGTATCTCCCCTTCTTTTCTCACAGTTTCTCCATCTATGAAGTGAAAATTCACTTTAATCCGAATGAAAAAAAGTGAATTTTCACCTGTCCGCAATGTTTTTTCACAATGCTCCCTTACAAAATTCGCCATTTCATCAATACAGTCTTCACTCTGAGGATACACACCGATATTATCAATATATGCGTGTCCAAATCCTTTATACAGCACCATTTTTATCTCTACTCCTGCTTTATGCAGTTTCACTCCGTAACCCAGGGTTTCCATTTTCAGAAAATCATGCTCACCTACGGTCAGGAATGTAGGCGGGGTTCCTTCCGGATTTTTTGTATAGGGATTCAGATAATTGTTTTTCACATCCTTTGTTCCCAGAACAGATTCCAGACCTCCGCTCATACCGGCGAACATGCCAAGCATTTTTTTCAGACCTCTTTTCTGCTTTGGCGCCATTTCATACTGTTCTAATTCTGGCTTATAATATTCGTCCTGCACCTGAGCCATATTCAGAGTTGGATAGAGCAAAAGCTGGCCTTTTATCAGATGTTTTCCATCTTCCATATCACGGGTGGTGCAATACTGTGCCAGATTTCCTCCTGCGCTGTCCCCGGATACAAAAATCCGGTATGCGCCTTCGCCAAACAATTCCTTATTTTCTCCAATCCACTGAAGAACGCGATAGCAATCTTTATGACCTGTAGGATAAGGATTTTCCGGTGCCAGGCGGTAATCTACAGACACAGCCACAAGCCCTGTTTTTGCTACAAACATCTTCACTGCTTCTTCTACTACATCTGGAGAACCGCCGAAGAAACCGCCACCGTGTATGTAATAGAACACAGCTTTTGTATCCACTTCTCCAGAAGATTTTTTATAAATGCGGACAGGAATCTGATATTCGTCCTCTGCCTTTACCAGACGATTTTCTATGGTGATTTTCTCTTCTACGCAGGGAACACTTTTTACTCCATTAAACATCTTCCGAAGATTGGCAATGCCTTTTTCTGAAGTGTCCATTTTCATGAGAAAAGAAGCATCCATGCCATAATTTTCAGATTTTTCTTAGAATCCTCATACAGTCTTGGATCCATGGCTCCTTTTTCATCAGAATCCGGCAGATTTTTTACCAGAAGAGGCACGCCCTGGTATTCTTCCATTTTCTGTCTGTTTTTCAACGCATACAGCAGACTTTCCTCATACTTCTTTCCCATTTAAATCCTCCCGCGTATAACGCCTGGTTCTCTCATCTTTAATAACACCCTGATAATTCAATCCAAACCCAAAATCATAAACATGGCCCTCTGAATCTTTATAGCAGGCCATGTCAAAGGCAACATCTTCCTGCTGTTTTTCTACGGTTTCCATATTTTCCGGCATCTGAATTGGCAACAATCCCTCCGGTGTAAAGGCGCCTGTCAGAACATCTATGACAACCTGGGGTGTTACCCCGTATTCTACCAGGATTGCATCAGAATATGGCTCAATCTCACTCATAACCATAGGATTTTTTACACTGATAACTGTTATTACCGGCTTCTCTCCCATTCGTTTTTTCGTTTCTATCACAGCATCTAAATCTGCTTCATTGGCTGCGGTATTCCATTTCCCCTGATAACTGCGGTTTTTGCTTTCTTCTAACGGGTCACCTCCCGCAATACTCTCTTTGCGTGCGTGTACCGCTTCATAAGGACGATACTGCAAGGTAATGGCACATAGCCATTTCCGCCATTTTCTCTGTCACTTGGACTGTATCCAACAGAAATAGGAGATTCTGCGTAGCAGACTGCCACATCAGCTTCTTCCGGTGTTTCTACAACGGTGAAGCACTCTGCCAGCAATTTCTTTCCAGCGGGAGTAATGTTTTGCTCTGGTGTCGGGTGGCTCATAAAGTCCAGATAAGAACGGATAAAGCGGTTTGGTACATAAACTTTCAGCTCTTTTCCCTGAGTAAGAGGAAGTGTCTGATTTTTATTTTTCAGCATGGTAATAGAGCGTAGCTGAGAGCGGTATCCTTTTTCCATGAATTCCGGACAGCCAACCACTTTCTCAGAAACTTCCAAATCCAGATACGGATTTTCAAATAAGCCTGTACGGAAAATATTCAGAAGCAAACGGTATGCAGAACGGCGGAATCTGGCAGTGGCAGCCTCTTTGCCATAGGTCTTACAAAGCATCTCATAAGCCTCCAGCACAGGCGCCGCATCATTATTGCCACCGAACTGGTCTACACCTGCTTCCAGCGCCTTATAGTGGCGCTCTGCCTCTGTAAGATGTTCCACACCCCAGCATTTTCCGGCAAAAGTTTCTTCTGTTTCTCCAATGTCATGGGTAATGCCCCAGTCTGTGCAGACAACGCCTTCATATCCCAATTCTTCCCGCAAAAGGTCTTGAATCAGATATTTGCTGTAAGAGTTTCCTACATTTTCTCCGTTTTTCCGGTCTGTGTTATAGGAAATCGTATAATAAGGCATCACTGCGCTGGCTTTTCCTGTTTTTCCGTTCAGGGCAAAGGCTCCTTTTGTAAATGGTTTTAAATGCTCCTGGAAATTCTCTCTCGGATACACTGCATATTTTCCATATCCATAGTGGGCGTCACGTCCGGCTTCTCCGCTGCCGCCTCCCGGAAAATGCTTCACCATGGTATTTACACTGTCTTTTCCCCAGCCATCCTGGCTGTCTCTGGTGGTCTGGAAACCATCACAATATGCTTTTGTCATATCAATAGTCATCTGAGTGTGTTCTCCAAAAGTATCACACAACCGCATCCAGCGTGGCTCTGTGGCTAAATCAATCTGAGGAGAAAGGCTGTGGTGATTCCCAGCGCCCTGTATTCTGCGGAACCCATTTCACCAAATTCCTTCACTGCCTCCGGGTCAAAAGAAGCAGAAAGACCAATCCCATTCGCCCATTTGGAAATAGGTTCTCCGGTAACACCCATATACTCTGCCATAGAACCGGCTCCATGGCGTGGGTCAGAGCTGTTATTTGCAGGAATTCCAAAACCGGACTGCTCTGCCAGGGCCTGAAGTTTATTATTCCAGCGAACTGCTGCTTCTGTGCTTTCCAGTCCCATAATCAAGACATGGCGTACCTTATCTTTTACAATAAATTCCTTTTGCTGGTCTGTTAATTCCCATGGCTTTACGCCGCTTTCTTCATAGGATTTCCCGTCATAGGTTCCTCCAAAGGCTGCTGCCAAAGGTCCCTTTGCCGGAATCAACTGGTGCGCGCTGTAAAGCATCAGTCCTGCAATATCTTCAATTTCCAGTCGTTCTGCCAAATCTCTGGCACGCTCTTCACTGGTCAGACGCCAATCTTCATAAGGCGCCAGCTCTCCGCTTCTTAAAAAATCTTTAAAAGCATAACCGTCCACCTCCAGAATGGGCACCTCACTGTCTGCTCCGATTCCAAGGCAGACACCGTTTCCATTATCCAGAATCACATATCCGTCTTTCTCAATTTTTTTCCATTTTCTATCCATTGATGTCTAAACCTCCTGTTTTTTTCTGAAAATTTAAAGTCCGCAGCACTTCAAAAATGGTAAGGGAAAGTAAAATTCCCACGGTAACGTCGCTGGCAAAATGTGCGCCCATAAATACCCGGCTGATTCCAACCACTGCACACCAGATATAAACAAAAATATGCAAGGCTTTTTCTTTGTCTTTTAATGCCGGGATAATCGGCGGCAAAAGAGTCAGTAAAATGACGCCTGCTGAATTCATGGAATGTCCGGATGGAAAAGATGCATATACATTATCAAATCCTCCTCTTGGAACAATCTGATACCACCTGGTAAATTCTGCAATGGGGTCTGTCATTTCTCGGAAACGCATTCTTCCCCAGGTGCCTTTAAAGAATTCATTATAATCAGCACAAGAATAAAATACAAAAGCGCAACTGCCGCAAACCGCAGTGCCTGGCTTTTGCAGGCTTTCGGAACCTGCATTGCCAGCCAGATTGCTGCTGCTGCCATAAGAATTCCAATGACAGGAATCCAGCTTTTTGAAATCTCTCCCAGATTGTCTGAAAGATAATTCCAGGTCATAAACCCTCCCATATAGGAAAGAAAGAAGAGAAGAAAACCTGCGCCTAAAGCGCTTAAAAGGCTCACTGTTATATTCTTTTTTGACCGAAACCGGATTAGCAAAGCGCAGGCCGTAATGAACAGAATCGTAAAGGGAATTTCGCCAATAACTTCTAAGACTCTGGCCCATCCTGGTTTCGTTGCAACAGCCATAGAAATCTGCAAATCTGTAAATGTAAAAATCAGCAAGCACAAAAGTCCCACAGAAAATACTATTCTTCGTTCTTTTTTTGCCATGAAAATTCCCCCTTTGCTTTAGTGCTGTACATTTGTTTCCGCCATCATTGCCATAAGATTAAACGGAGGCAGAATGCTGTCCACTTTTTCCAGAAGGCAATCATCAAAATTGTTTCGTACTTCACATTCTTTGTCAAAAATCATGGTCGGTTCCTGCTCTTTTGTCACAGAACTCCATTCCGGTAAATCCTGCTGTACTGGCACGCCGGTTTTTGCAAAATTCATAAATGCGCCGAACATCTGAGCTTCCAGTTTTTCTGTCACTCCTGGAATCGCACATACTTCTACCAGTTCAGTATTGTTGAAGAAAAACGGAATATCGGAACAATGCCATGCAATTTTATTCATCATCGGGAACTCCAGGTTAAACTGATACAGATAAGTGCCTGCTTTTTCTCCTGACGCATGAAGGGCTGCCAGTTTCTTGGAAGGCTGACGCATTGCCCGGTCAATATTCAGAAGATCTGTGAAGTCTTTTCCCGGATAGGTTTTTGCAAAAATCTCTTCCATTTCTTCTGTATGCTCACCATAAACTTTTCTTACAATCTCACGGCGTTCCTTATCTGTAAGCGCCTTTTTGTCAAACATCTGCGGTGCAAAAGCAAATTCTCCGTAAACAGAGCCAATCATCATGGGAATGTCATAAGCATGTTCTCTCAGTCCTGACTGCAGAGGATTTCCTTTGTACCAGTCATTTATCTGCGGGCCGTTACCCACATAAGCGCCTGTTGCTGCTACCTGAGGCATAACTTTCATATATGCCTGAACAAGCTGCGGATACGGAATGTTCTCTAAAGTTTCAACCTCTGCTACAGTCAGCCCCAGTTCTTTCAGCATAGCGGTAACAATGGCTTCTCCTGTTCCTGTACATGCCGGAAGAAGTCCTTCGTCTGCAACACCGCTTATAATCAGACCTTTATGGAATAATCCGTCTGCTGCAGGAATCTGCATCAAATCTGCAACCTTCATACCTCCTCCGGACTGTCCGAAAATGGTTACATTCTCTGGATCTCCGCCAAAGAGCGCAATGTTGTCATGTACCACTGCAAAGCTGCCACCATGTCTGCGTGTCCGGCATTTCCGGAATTATAATATTTCTCTCCAAACGGGGACAAATCCAGATATCCTAAAATATTCAGTCTGTGGTTAATGGAAACCACTACCACATCGCCCTTTACACACATATTGCGTCCGTCATATGCCACCTGTTCAATAGAAGAACCGGCAAAATATCCGCCTCCATGGAGCCATACAACAACTGGTTTTTTCGCATCTTTATCCAATTCTTTTGTCCAAATGTTCAGGTTCTGGCAGTGTTCATCCATTGGCCAGTAACGGTGAGGAACCATAAGTTCTGCGCTTGGGGTATCCTGCATCATCAATGGACATACAAAACCATAAGAGCTGGCGTCCCGGACTCCTTCCCAGTGGGAAGAACCGGCATCTGAAACCTGTCTGCATAAGCATAAGGAACGCCTTTAAACACATAGCTGCCATTATAAAAATATCCTTTTAATTTTCCGGAGGTTGTTTCTAATACCGGAACCTCATCATACTGAAATGTTTTTAACATAATTCTTCCACTCCTTTTTCTCTCTTTATCTCATCCGCCTTATTGTCTTACTGTTTTCCTGCTTTTTCACGTTTTTCCAAATCTTCCATTACCTGCGGATAAATCTTATCCAGTTTATAGAAACAGTACAGAATTGGAATCGCAATCATAAAGGGAAGCGGTGCATACAGATATAAGCCTGTAATAGCTGACATAGCGCTTTCTGTCTGTACAGCTGCTGTTCCAACATATCTGCTGCTCCCAGGATTCCCATAGATACTGCCATACCTACACCGGCGCCGATTTTGGCACCAAAGGTTGTGCTGGAATACAGCATACCTTCCACTCTCTTTCCGGTTTTCCACTGACCATATTCGATAGTATCTGCAACCATGGCAAATAAAGTTCCTGTAAGAGCTGCAGAACCAACACCTTTTACTACGTTACGTTTTCCGTATTTCTGGCTTAAAGGCGCTACAAATGGCATACAAACCAGTGTAGGAATCAATGCAATAGAGGTCAGGAAACCTGCCAGGTTTTCATTTCCCAAAACATATTTTGCGTAGTATGTACCAACACTCATACCAATTCCCATACTCAATGCTGTAAATACCCAAACACCTACGATTAACAGCCAGTAGTTATTTTTCATAATCAGTTTAAAGGATTCACCAAAGGAAATTTTTTCTTCCTGTTCTGAGCTGATAGTAACACGCTCTTCTGTTTTTGCATAGCAGATGAAGAACAGGCTGCTGCCAGAATACCGTACATAACAGAAACAATGATCCAGCTCTTCTGCTCAGTAGAACCGCCAACTGCATTAATCAGTGGTAATGTAAATGCGTTAATAATCAAGGAGCCTACCTGTGCCATAAACATACGGAAAATGTTAATAACAGTTCTCTGGTTCTGGTCTCTGGTCATAAGAGAGGTCAGAGCACCATACGGAATGTTAATCATGGTATACAGGAAGGTAGTTACCAGGTTGTAAGTAATGATAACAAAAATATATTTTCCTGTATCACCAATGTTTGGAACCAGGAATACTAATACAGTTGCCAGTGCAATAGGAATTGCCAGCCAGTAAAGCCAGCATCTTGCCTTTCCTCGTTTGGATTTTACCTGGTCCATAACGAATCCCATGAGCATATCACTTACACCATCAAACACACGTGAGAAAAGCATAATCGTACCGATAATTCCTGCATTTAATCCCAATGCGTCTGTGTAGAAAAATGTAACAAAGGTGGATGTGAGGACCAAAATCAGATTACTTGCCAAATCCCCTCCGCCGTATGCAATTTTTTCACCGACTGTAATCTTCTCTGCATAGCGGCTTTCTTTTACTTGTGTACTTTTGTTCATTTATAAGCACCTCCACGTTTTCTTTTGTATAAATTATACAAATCCAAAGGTGCTTTCTCAATCGTATTTCTTTTTCATTTTGCCCCTGTTTCTTGCCATTCTTTTTTTGTCAAAGTTTCTGCATTCTCCAGGCAGGACATGATTTCTATATAAAAAAGACATGATTTCACAATGCTTACCGTGTGCATATGCGAATCAGCCATACATCATGAGGCGAAAGGTTCGATTTAATGGTTAATTCCCCATCTATACATTTCACCTGTTCTGTGTGATATTCCGGATATGCCATACGCCGCAGCAATTCCCGTTCCTCTTCTTTTAATGGGCTGGGCGCTCCCATACGCACCCAGGCATCATAACTGCTGCCTCCCTGTTTCGTAATCCCATAACGACAAATGGTATAATCTTTCTCCGGAAGGTTCTGAAGGCGGATATAAAAGGCTTTGGGATTTCTGTGGACAAATACCTCCTCCCTGTTTGTCTTGCTGATATTAACCATATGTCGGTAACGGTAAAGCAGGTTATAATGGCAGTAATGGTACAAAAACATCTGAATCTCCCCCCGCTTTTCAGACACCAGATATCCCTCTCCCTGTGCCAGCAGTGTATCTCCCATACCTGACAAAAGTTCCATTGCCAGACAGACACTTTTGGGGATATCATTCTGGGTAAATAATCCAAAACCGCCATGAAACGTCTCTGAAGAAGGCGGTACTTTTTTCCAAACGATCATTCACAGCAAAATATCCCATGGCATTTAAATGTTGATTGTTTTCCAAAATATTCTTAAACAGATAGGCAGATTTATAGCAGGTATCATTGCACAAATCCCTCTGCCAGATATTATTACTCCACTCCTCCAAAATCAAAGGCGTATTCTCCATTCCGTCCTTGCACAGAATGTTTCTGATTCTTTCGGCTGTATGCGCTACAAAGTCCTCATCCCTGCTTACAGAAAAGGAAAAACTTTCATTGTTTCCAATAAGTTTCATACCTTCTTCCGGCTCATTTACAGCGGCATAGGAGCGAAAAGAAATAATGTCCGGTATACAGTCATGTTCTCTGCACATAGAGAAAAACCATGGCCAGCAAATTTCAAAAGAAACACTTCCCGGTCCTGTCAGTCGTGCATTGGGAACTATCTCTCTGATTATATTTGCAGAAGCTGTGTAAGTACTGATATAACTTTCTCTGTCCATCATTCCCAGGTCAATAAAGTCCGGAGAAATCCATGGTGAAAAAATCCATCGGGAAACCTGTGTTCTCCCATATCGCTTCACCAGATGTTCCATAAAAAGCCGAATCAGATTTTTCCATTTTTCCAAATCAGAAGGAACTGAAATTACTTCCCCCCTCATAGAAAAAAAATCTTTATTTTCTGCCATAATCCCCGCATTGCACCAAGTTCCAATGCCGGTTTAGCACCAAGAGCAAGAATCAGGTCAATCCCCTCATCTATACAAGCATAATTTAAAATTGTTTTACCATTCATATCAAAACGCAGCAAACACATATCATCATCTAAAACCCCTTTGATTCTGATATATTCAAATCCAATCTTCTTCTGAAGATAGCGAAGTTCCTTCTGAATATTCCCGTCTGACAGACTTTTTGCATATCCAACATTCAACAGCCTTTTCCAGTGACTGGACAGGCGGCCTTTCTTTCTGGATACATCTAATGTTACTTCCTGTACTTTTTCCACTTCCTCTTCCTGTGAAGAAGTATTTTGTGTATACACAGTCAAAGTCTGAAAGGTTTCCTCTCCCTCTGACCATTCAACCATGTTTCCAAAATTTATTTCTTCCTGCTTTTCCATCCTGCGGTATTCACCTGGAGTCATTCCACGATACCGTTTAAATGCCTGAATCATTGCATTTACATTAGCAAATCCACATTCTTCTGCAATGTCTGTAAGATTTCCCTGACCTTTTAAGAGCTGTACCGCCAAAGTCAGACGAAGTAAATCCAGATATGCAGTAAAAGAAACTCCAAAGCATCTGGAAAAACAACGTGAAATATAGGTTTTACTCAAATATGTATGCTTCGCCAGTTCATCCAAAGTTGAATGCTCCTTGTAATGTTCATGAATATAATGAGTCAGCGTCTTCATAGTGGCCTGTATTCCACTATTTTCCAGCAGTTGACTTTTATCCAAAAAATAATGCTCCAAATCCCCAAGGATGGCTGCCACGCTGCCTTTTAAATATACATTTTCTGCTTCCTTCTTATAAAATTCTAAGAAAGCTTTTGCCAAATCTCTGCGCAGCACATTATAAGCTTGCTGCTTTTCTTCTACATGCAAAAAAGACCTGCAGTTAATCCGGTAACGTAACAATTCTGGAGCCACATTCTGTACAAATTCCGGAGAAATCATAAAAGATAAAGCGGTTCCATTATAATCTAATTCAAATTCCTGCACTTCAAAAGCATTTACTACCAAAATATCTTTTTCTTTTAAAGTATAAACCGTCTTTAAATCTGAAAAATAAATCCTTCCCTTTCCCTGTAACAAAAAAATAATTTCTATCTCCGGATGCCAGATTTTTCTCTCACTATCATTTTTAAGCAACTGAAACCAGAAAGAATCAAAATATATGTCTTCCATCTGTTCCATACACCCCTTTCTTTTTTATAATGAAAATCGCTGCGCCCAGTCAGTTTAAAAGGGTACAACGATTGTTTGTTAATCTATCTCCAACTGTTCCTCTGTCACCTTCGCATACGGCAGATACAAATATTTCTGATTCTCAAAGTCCATATCTTCCATCCCGCTTCCTGTTACCAGGGCTTCCACCAGCTTTGCCATGGCTTTGGCCTGACCTTCCTTATCATTATAAACAGTACCAGAAAGGCGGGAATCCCGCACTGCTTCCAGCCCCACCTTGGTTCCATCAATCCCAAAGAACAGAGGCAGCGTAGATTCTGTATAGTTTAATTTCTCATAAGCATCCATAGCGCCAAGGGCCATCTCATCATTGTTCGCCAGAACCAGTTCTATTTTGGTCTGATACTGGCTAATCATCTGGGACATCCGGTTTTCCGCCTGTGCCCTGTTCCAGTTAGCCAGACCATAGCTTAATTTCTCAAGTTCAATTCCTTCGGCTTTCAGAGATTCCACCGCGTTTTCTGTGCGGATAATGGTATCCTGATGCCCTGGTTCTCCTTCCAGCACTACATATTGAATCTTCCCATCTTTATTTCTGTCTACCTGTGGATTGGCTTTGATGCTTCTGCCGCCATCTCCCCTGCATGGTTCCTGATTCCTCTGCTTTTGCCCCTACATAATATAATTGCTCCCACTGAGCCATGTCCTCTGCCACTGGCTCCCTGTTAAAGAAAATAATCGGAACCTGTTTTTCCCTTGCCAGGTCAATAATTTCCGAAGGGTCTGTGCGATCCACCAGATTAACACAAAGTACATTACACCCTCCATCTATCAGCTCTTTCACCTGATCGTCCTGTGTTCTCTGAGAGCCACCTGCCCCTTGAATGGTCACACTGATTTTCTTTTCTTCTGACTCCAAATCCTGGATTTCTTTTTTAAAGCAATCCAAAAGCTCATTGAGAAAAATATCACTTTGGTCATAATAGGTGACGCCCACATAAACGTTCTGGGAATTATCGGAATCTGCCTGTCCACAGCCATTAACTCCCAAAATGCACATGCAGCAAAGCATTCCTGCTGCAATCTTTTTTCTTCCCTTCATACCCTACCTCTGCTTTCTACTGACTCATGGTAAAAAGGAGTTCCTGGTTTTCCTTGGAAAACAATGTGTCCTGACGGAGAATGGTATAGGAAATTTCCTTCTCCTGCAACTGATATAAGGACCCCTTCACTTTTTTTTGACATTTCAGTTAGACTCTGGTATCCCATGTTAAACTCATCCGGCACCACCAGACACACCACTACACCTGTATCCAGATAATAAACTGCCTCTGTGGATTTTCCAATTCCGTAAATCAGGGCGCCGTGGAGGTTATTGGACGCAGCGGCTTCTCCCGCCTGTACCAGGCTGTTATTATCCAGAGCAATAACAAAATCCACCTTGGGCTGCTGCTGCAAATCTTTGGAACTCTGCCACAAAACCTCTGCCCCGCTTCCCTGAAGGGCATCTGTAAAGCCCAGGACACGTTCTGTGGTTGCCTGAGACCCCATATTTTCTGCAGTAAAAGCATAGGTTTTGCCTGCAATATTTCCATTATAATCTTTTAAAAGCTCCTCTCCCAGAGCCATTCCCATGGCATAGTGGTCAGGCTGTGTAATGGGGATCGATTCCTCCTTGTCTCCTGAAATCCCCTGTTCGATAAGCATCACCGGAACTTTTTTTTCTACTTTTTTCAGCATTTTTCTTGATTTTTCCCCTGGAACCGGCTGCACCAGAATCCCATCTGCACCCTTGTCAATTTCCTGCTCAATCAGGTTTTTCTGCTCTTCTACAGTAAGCCGGTCTCCTGTTCCTGCTACAAACAGTTCTACGCCCTGATCTTCGGCTGCCATTTTCAGCCCATATTGAAATGCAGTCCATTGATTGTCATCTGAATTTTGTATGATTACAGAAATCCGTTCCAAATCTTCCCCGTTTTTCTCGCGTATCATTAAAGAAGCCATGCCAATCACCAGAATGCCTAAAATAATTTCAATCAGGAGAAACACTCTTTTATTATTTTTCATTGCTCTCCCCCTGTACTTCTCTTTTTTCCATCTCTTCTTTGCTGAACAGATAACCTTTCTCCAGAATCTTGCGGTTTTCCTCTGTATACAAAATAGCCGGTATCTGAATGGATACTTTAGTTCCCTCATCTGGTTCACTCTCAATCACCAGACCGTATTCCTTTCCAAATAAAATCTGGAGGCGGTTATGAATATTAATCAGCCCCACGCCTGATCCATGTTTTGGAACCCTGTTATTATCCGTAAGAAGCAGTTCAACCTCTTCCTCAGACATTCCGATCCCATTATCCTCTGCTGAAAGCACCAGCAGCTCCCCTTCTTTTCTCACACAGACCCGGATTTCTCCGCAATCATCCATAGGATCTACGCCATAGTTAATGGCATTTTCCAGAATAGGCTGCAAGGTTAGCTTCACAGCGCAGTATTTTTCCAGTTCCGGCTCTACATCAAAAGTGACTGAAAATGCATCCTTATAACGTACCCGCTGAATATTCATATAGCTCTGGGCATGCTGAAGTTCATCTTTTACGCTGATAATGGTATGTCCCTTAGACAAACTAATGCGGAAAAGCTTTGCCAACTGGGAAATCATAAACGCGGCTTCATCATTTCTCTCACCTTCAATCATCCAGGTAATGGAATCCAGTGCATTGTATAAAAAGTGGGGATTAATCTGACTTTGCAGTGCATCCAGCTCACTTTTTCTCCTTTCGTTCTGCTCCCATACAATCTCCTGCATGAGTTTCTCACTTTTCTCATAAGAGCTTTGAATGGAATATCCCAGATGCCGGATTTCCCAGGAACCTCCAATATAAATCTCCGGTTTTTTCCCCGCCTCATATTCCATAACAGAATGATTTAATTTGCGTATAGGTCTGGAAATCCGCTCTGCAACCACACGGTTAATAATTGTAAGCATCATTGCCATTAAAAGCGTTACCATGGCAATAAAATACCGGATGTTCAGCATCTCATGAGTAAAAATAGAATACGGAATTACACCTACCAGCTTCCAACCTGTATAACTAATGGTGTTTACAATAACTTTTCTCTGGGTTCCCTCAAAGGTTTCATCATATACACCATCTTTATAAGAAGCTGCCTTTATACTGTTTTCTCTGGAAATCCCGTCACTAATCTGAATCTGCCTTGGATGATAAATAATATCTCCGTCACTGTTGCACAGATAATAGTATTGTCCGTTCCCAACTTCATTAATCTGGTTCATCATCCTGGATATACTGGAAAAGTCCATATCAACCAGCAGCACTCCCATTTGAGAATCTCTGTTTTCCGTAAGTTCTACCACGCGGCTGGAGGAAATTACCCAGTAGTACCGAAAGGTACTGTCCTCGAAAAGATTCTGAATATGAGGTGTAGAAAAATGAATATTTTCCATCTCTTCCATAGCACTTTGATACCATTCCTGTCTGGTCACATCCGGATCTTCCTTCTGTGTAGCCACCGGCTCCGCTGCCATGAGGCTGCCATCACTGTTATAAATAGCAATGGTACGGAGTTTATCCCGGTTAGCCTCATACAGAAGGTTCATACCCTTTTGAATTTCTTCTCTGGCATCATGAAAGTCATTTTCTTTTACTACATTGTAATAAACTGCGTCGGAAATCTGCCGCATATTTACCAGATAGTCCTCCATAGTCTCCCCTGTCTGTTCCATCAATTTCCTGGAGCTCTCAATGGTTTCCTGTCTTGACAAGGTTGAAAACCGCATATACATAATAATTCCCATAAGGAACATGGTAACCAGGGAAATACCAGAAACCACCAGCATTAACGTAGTCTGAATTTCTCCTGGTTTCAATTTTTTTAAATATTGGAATAGTTTTCTCTTCACTGCTTTGCATACTCCGTTCTATATTTCGATGGTGATACTCCAAAGCGCCGCTTAAAAACATAGCTAAAATAATTGGCGTCCGTATATCCTACCTGACGGGCTATGATATAACTCTTTTCCTTTGTTTCAATCAGCATGCGTGAAGCCTTTTCCATACGATAATCCGTAAGATACCCGATAAAAGAGGTTCCCTCTTCTTTTTTAAAAATAGTAGAAAAGTAAGAATTTGAAACTCCCAATTCCTGACATACACTGTCCAGAGAAAGATCTTCATCTTTATAATGATTCTTTACATACTCCTTTGCCTGTACAATAAAAGAATTGGTAGACTGATATCTGGCATGAATAATTCGCTCCTGAAACACAAGACTTATCTGTTTCAGCCATTTTCCAAGCATTTCCGGTTCCATTTCCATAAGTTTTCCGTAAAGACTTCCAATATCCCCACAAAGTTCTTCCACCACAATGTCCTGATTTGTCCCGAAACGATACAAAGCGCTAACCAGCTCCATCACTGCCACATGGTGCTGCTGCATGGACCTTTCCGGAGATGAAAGTTTTCTCAAATATGCATCTGCCGCCTCCAAAATATCCTCTCTGGAACTTAAACGAATCATTTTAAACAAATTAGACAGCTCTGTGTCATTGGAAAAATCCTGTCTGGTGATTTCTCTCGGAGCAATTTCCTGCATGTTAATGGCCCTGGAGGCTCCATATAACACCCGGTAGGAAACTGCCTCCCTGGCTCCACTATAGGATTCTGATAATTCGCTGATTTTCTCACACACCGGTCCAATGCCAATGGTGACTACAGCTCCAATAATACGTCCGGCATATTTGCAGAACCGGTCACATTCATCTGTAAGCTCTGAAACTTCCTTGCGGTCTGAAAGCTGTGCCAAAAGTACTGTGTTTCCAAGATAAGAAAAACTTTTGGCCTGCCATTTTTCCTCCAGCCGCTCCTCTGCCTGTTTCTGCACAGAAGTAATAAGAAGCTGCGGACTCATCCCTTCCTCATTTTGAGAGGAAGAGGTGTGAATCACCAGACAGCAATAATACGGTCCTGTAAAAAAAATCTGGTAGTCTGACAAATATTTGGGGATTTCCTCCTCATTAAGCCGCCCTTCAATCAGTGTGGAGTAAAAATTCACCTGAAGAAGAGGCAGTGATTCCATATAATATTTCTGCAAAATTTCAGCATTTCGTTTTTCGCTGATTTCCTGATCCAGCTTGGTCTTCAATTTTTCAAAAATCTCTGTTAATTCCACTGCATTTAAAGGCTTTAAAATATATTCCTCCACCTCCAGATGAATGGCTTCTCTTGCATATTCAAATTCATCAAATCCGGTAAAGAACAAAATCTTAATATCAGGATAACCGGCTTTTATCCTTTTCGCCAGTTCCATACCGTCCATATAGGGCATCTTGATATCTGTGATTACCACGTCCGGCTGATATTCCTCCACCATCTCAAGGGCTTTTACCCCATTATTCGCATGTCCGATTACAGAAAATCCGATTTCTTCCCAGGAAATCTTCTTCATAATAATCTGAACTACTTCTTCCTCATCATCTACCAAAAGTAATGTATACCGCTCCATGATTCCTCTCCATCTCGTCTCTTCATTTGTCTAATCTGATTATAACAAGTGGAGTAACAAAAGTAAATGAACACATAAAAAGAGCTGTCGCACCAGACGCAACAGCTCTTTTTTATTTAAAAGTTTAATTATTTCTTCTGAACGTATTTCAGACAGTCAAGTGTTACTGCTACCAGGATAATGATACCTGAGAATACGAACTGCAGGTTTGTATCAATACCAAGGATAGTAAGAGAATAGGTCAGTGCTGTGAAGATGAATACACCTACTACAACGCCTGAAATCTTACCAATACCACCGGTGAAGGATACACCACCTACTACGCAGGCAGCAATGGCATCCATTTCCCATCCCTGTCCATAAGCTGCGGAACCGGAACCTACCATTCTGATACATTCAAGCCAGGAACCAAATCCGTAAAGGATACCAGCCATTACGAAAGCGCCTACTGTTACAGCAAATACAGAGATACCAGATACTGCTGCTGCTTCCGGGTTTCCACCTACTGCATACAGGTTTTTACCAAAGGTTGTTTTATTCCAGATAAACCATACAATCGCAATCGCTGCTACTGCCCAGAGAATAATGGTCGGGAAACCATTTACTTTAGGAATAATCATATTTGGAATCGTTGGCTCAATGGCACCAAAAGATACACCTTTTGTTGCATAAGTAACCAGACCAAAGATTACCAGCATGTTTGCCATAGTAGAAATAAATGGATGCATTTTAAACTTCGCGGTAAAGAATCCTGCAATGGTAGTAAAGAATGTACACAGTACAATACAAACAACCAGAGCCAGAATAACTCTTCCAACTACAGACATACCTGTAAAGTCAAAGATATGTCCGAACACACCACCAGTATTAATACCCTGATGCATAATAATGGTTGCTGCTGTCATACCCATACCAACCATACGTCCAATAGAAAGGTCGGTACCGGCAAGGAGAATCAACGCTGCAACACCAAGGGCAAGGAACATTCTAGGTGATGCCTGCTGCAGGATATTTAAAACGTTGTTGTAAGTCAACAGTGGTGTATTTTTAACAATTGGAGTAATAATACACAGTGCGATGAAGATAATGATAATCGCAATATACAATCCATTCTGAAGGAAGAATGCTCTACGGTTAAAGGTATATTTGTAGTTTTCCCATTTCTGAGCTCTGGACTCCAGGAATGTAAACTTGGACAGACGGAGCAGGTCAATCAAATGGAATTTATGATTGTATGCAGCATGTCTGCGGTCTTTAATCTGCTGAAGGTCTTTTTCCAGCTCAATCTTTGCATTAGAAATTCTGTTTTTGTAAACATAGTTTTCATCTTTGATTTCCTGATGATCTGTCAGCTTGGAAAGAATATCTTTGTGTTCTGCTTCCAGTTCTTTTAATCTCTTCTGATATCTTTCCTTTGCAGCTACTTTTTCCACCTGGCAGCTTGCCAATACAGGCTGATAGTATTCTTTATCAAAATGAGCATTCAGATAGCTTTCTGCATCTGCAATTAATTTGGAAATCTGATCTTTATTTTTTGCTTCAACTGCTTTTGCTTTCTCAAGCTCTGTTTTACACTTTGCAATCTCGGATTCTTTCTCACTCTTTGAGATACTACGGTCTCTTTTAAGACCATCTATTTTATTCTGAAGAGCAACTACTTTTTCTGTACCATCTGCTCTGAGCCATCGATTTCTTTCTGAATCTTGCCCACATAATCATCAATAGGCTGACGCAGCTTTGCTTCCTGATCTGCAGTCAGAATCTTGCTATTTTCATTTGCCATATCTATTACACTCCCTCATTATAGGTATTTTGCACTGAGTCTTAACAGTTCTTCCTGATTGGTTTCTTTGGTATTTACAATACCGGAAAGCCGTCCATTGGACATAACACCGATACGATTGGTGATACCTAAAATCTCTGGCATTTCAGAGGAAACAACAATAATGGTTTTTCCTTCTTTTGCCATCTTGATAATTAATTCATAGATTTCATATTTTGCACCAACGTCAATACCTCTGGTAGGTTCATCCATCATAAACACTTTCGGATTTCTCTCTAGCCACTTACCAAAAATAACCTTCTGCTGATTTCCACCGGAGAGGCTGGTAATCATATCGTCTGGTCCCATACATTTGGTATGCATGACTTTAATTTCATTGTTGGTAGCTTTTACCATTTTAGAATCAGAAAGTGCAATTCCGGACTTATACTGATTTAAGTTTGCAATGGTGGTATTAAAGGTAAGGTCACTCTTCAAGAAGAGTCCATTTGCCTTTCTCTCCTCTGTAATCATGGCAAAGCCATGCTCCATAGCTTCTTTTGCACTATTGAAGTTCATAAGGCGGTTATTAAAGTACACACGTCCTGCTGCCCTGGTTCTTACACCAAAAATGGTCTCCAGAAGTTCTGTACGTCCTGCACCTACCAATCCATACAGTCCGAAAATCTCTCCCTCTCTTACATCAAACGATACATCACTTAAATGAGGTTCAAATTTTGTGGAAAGATTCTGAACAGACAAAATAACATCCTTTGGCGTATTGTCCACTGGCGGGAATCTGTTTTCCAAAGAACGTCCAACCATAGCTGCAATCAGTTCATTCATGTTGGTATCTTTAGAACTTTTCGTCATAACTAGATTACCATCACGAAGTACAGAAATCTCATCACAGATTTCAAAAATTTCATCCATTTTATGAGAAATGTAAATCAGAGAAATACCCTGGTCTTTTAACATTCTCATCATTTCAAACAGCTTCTCTACCTCCTGAATATTCAGAGAAGAGGTTGGCTCATCCAAAACAATTACTTTTGAATTATAAGAAATTGCCTTTGCAATTTCACACATCTGGCGCTGGGAAACAGACATGTTTCTCATAGGCTGGGTCAGGTTTACTGTCATGCCTAACTTACGGAAAAGCTCAGAGGCTTCTCTCTTCATTCTGCCCTCATCAATAACCCCCATAGAATTACGCGGGTATCGTCCCAAAAACAGGTTATCAATTACATTTCTCTCCAGACACTGATTCAGCTCCTGGTGTACCATTGCAATACCATTCTCAAGAGCATCCTTAGGTCCGGAAAAACTTACCTCTTTCCATCAAGGAATTTTTCCGTCATCCTTTTGATAAGTACCAAAAAGACATTCATCATCGTTGACTTACCGGCGCCATTTTCACCCATCAGACCCATAACAGTTCCCTTTTTCACATCCAGGTTGATGTGATCCAGAACACGGTTTCGTCCAAAGGATTTACTCATATCGCGTATCGATAAGACGATATCCTCTTTCTTATCTGCCATATTTTTTACTCCTGTATCTTACTATTTTGAATATCCTTAATCGGTTGTAGGAGAATTTCTTCTCCCTACAGAACCTCTTTCATGTGATTTGAAATAGACTTACTGATTCAATAAAGCAGTGTAAGAAGCTGCATTATCTGTTTTAACCATGTTGATTGCAAATGCATCATACTGACCTGGATTTCCAAGACGGTTTGTAATGTTGGACTCTGTCTGTCCATCACCACCGATATATTCAACATCCAGATTCAGAAGGTCATCATAGTTCTGAAGCAGTGGCTGATATGTAGAGCTTAAGAAGTTATCAGAAGCATTGTAAATGTTAAGCCATACTTTCTTTTTCGGAGATTTACTTTCATCTAACTGATTGGATACTGCTTCAAATGTCTTAGTAGAATCTGTGAAATCTTTATAGTTATCTGCTGTTACTGCTACGTTTAATGCATAGTAAGAACGTTCTTCTTCACTATATCTGTATTCATTTTCACTCAAAACGTTTCCAGCTTCATCTGCTGTACCAATACCTGTATCAATATCAACACCATCTAATGCATTACGCAGTACACGAAGTGTCAGATAAGCCTGAACGTCTGCATGCTGGCTGATAGTTCCGCCGTAACCTTCTGCAATAGCTGCTACAGCGTCGCTGTTAGCATCGTATCCGAATGTAGGAACTTTGTTATCTTTTGACCATGCATTGAACATAGACATTCCCATACCATCGTTGTTAGAAACAACAACATCAATGTCTTTTCCAAAAGAAGAAGACCATGTACCGATTGCGTTACCTGCTGTAGCAGCATCCCATGTAGCACCTGCAGAGTTCTTCATTTCCTGGGAACCTAACTCACGAACTGTAAATTTCTTTCCGCCTGCTTCTAATGTACCATCCTGAACTGCAGAAGCTTTTCCATCTACGTTTGTTCCAACTGGTTCACTGTTGATATTGCCGTCTTTCTCTACGCCTGTTCCAAGAGCTTTACGAACACCTCTTGTACGTGCAATAGAGTCATTATGTCCGATATCACCAATTGCAAGAACATATCCAATTACACCGTCGCCGTTACGGTCAATAGTATCTGCGTTTTTCTCAATATATTCTTTAACCATCTGACCCTGAAGTTCAGCACCCTGGTTAGCATCGAATCCTACATAATAAGTATCTTTGTTGAAGTTTAAAGCATTCATGTCCAATTCTCCTGTGGAGCTGTTGGATGGCTGACGGTTAAACCATACTAATGGTTTGTCCTTATTTGCTACAGAAGAAGTATCACCCTTTGATGCAGATTCTTCTTTTTTGGTTCCTTCATCTTTTGTTTCTGTTTTTCCAGAATCTCCAGAACCACCACATGCTGTAGCTGAAAATGCTAACAGAGCTGCCATTGTCCATACCACGAATTTTTTCTTCATAATAATCCTCCTTCGGCGCACCTTTTCTAGGTGCCTCTTGTTTATAATGGCAGTATACACAATTATTCCAGGAAAAAATATAGAATATTTTTTTCTATTCATTCAAATTTTTAAGGTTTTTTTCGGTTATATCTAATAAAACTATAGATTTTTTTGTCGAATTCTGCGCACTCTGGACAAAAGAAAATCCGAACAGAGCCAAAATCAGCTCCATTCGGATTTTTCTTGTATAATTTGTACTAAAAAAATTAAATTTCTTTCCCTTCTTTTACAGCCGGTGCTATAGAAAGTTCCGGTGTATGGTAAGGAATCAATGTTGCCTGGAACGCATGGTATAAATCAGATTTTCCCGGCCATACGGTTCCAATCACTTCATTTTTCTCGTTCATCTGGTGGAACCAGGAACCATGTACATGATCCAGAACCTTCTCATCCAGATATTCCATAAATTCTGCATAGTTTTCTGCATATGCTTCTTTTTTTGTCACATGATACAGTACAGCAGAGGTGTTAATAGCTTCTGCCAGAGTCCAGTGCATTCTGTCATGAACCACTGGTTTTCCTTCCCAGTCTGTGGTGTATACAATACCAGGCGCTCCATCTGCATTCCATGCATCTTCTACTGCGCGGTTAAACAGATTTTCAGCCGCCTCGATATATTTTTTTGCACCTTCCTGGTCATTTTTATAAGTAGATAATGCCCACTGGGTAATGAGTCTTGACCACTCAATACCATGTCCCGGTGTTGCGCCGTATGGTTTGAATTGGTCTGCAGGCTGTTCTTTGTTGCATTCTAAGTCTGCTACCCATTCTTTTGTGAAATGTTCCGGAATTCTCCAGTTATTCTCAGCAGCCCATCCAAGAACATGATCAATGATTCTTCCTGCGCGGATGCGGTATTTTTCATCTTTGGTAACATCTGCTGCTGCCAGAAATGCTTCTACGGTATGCATGTTGGCATTTAATCCTCTGTAATCATCCAGTACCGTAAACTCTGTATTCCAGGTATCGCAGGAAAGTCCTTCTTCTTCATTCCAGAAACGCAGGTCATAGAGATTTAAGGCATCTTCTAACAATTCTTTTGCCCCTTCTACACCAGCCAGCACACCAGAAGAAGCAGCTAAAATCACAAATGCATGAGCATAGCACTGTTTATTTGGAAGAATTTCTCCCTCTGCAGTCAGTCCGGCATACCAGCCGCCATTTTTGTCATCATGAAGCTCTTCTCTTAATCCGCGAATTGCCGCTGCTGCCAGTTCCCCACTTCCTTCATGTCCTAAAAAAGTACCAATACTGTACACATGAGCCATACGGGAAGTAATCCATGTTTCACGGTTTCTGTCTTTCCATGGAGTTCCGTCATCTCCCAGATAATAAGAGCTTCCCTTTGGTGATGGAAAACCATGTCCAAAGCTTAACAGATTCTCTGTGATTCCTTTTAAAAATTCTCTGTTTTCCTCTGTGTCGATTCTATATTTTCTGTTTCTTTCACCCATTATATTCTTCCTCCTGTAAGATATTCTATATTCCAATTTTATCAGATTTACCCTTGAAAATACAGTGGAAGAATTATAGAAACCTTATCTTTTCCTCACATTCTCATGATTCTATTTTAAATTTTCCACAGCCGCTCTTTCAATAGCCAGTCCAGCCTTGTATCTTACCATAAATTCATTGAAACCCTGAACATCTCTTGTATCCGGCTGTACTTCTTCACCTTCCTGTCCGGCAAATACTTTGTGGTTCAGATAGTCCTCCAGAGATTCCCCTGCCTCTTTATTCACCAGATAAGACGCCAGCACTGCAATCCCCCAGGCACCGCCTTCTCCTGCTGTTTCCATAACAGAGACCGGTGTATCAATCGCGCCTGCAAGCAATTTCTGTCCAACCCCTTTTGTCTTAAACAAACCGCCATGGCCCAGAATCTTATCCAGCCTTACACCTTCTTCTTTTAAAAGAATGTCCATGCCTGTCTTCAATGCACCCAAAGAGGTAAAGAGATTTACTCTCATAAAGTTTGCCAGATTAAATTTGCTTTCTGGTGTACGGACAAATAAGGGACGTCCCTCTTCAAACCCTGTAATATGCTCTCCTGAGAAATAATTGTATGCCAAAAGTCCGCCGCAGTCAGTATCTCCTTCCATGGCTTTATGATAAAGAGTCCCAAACAACTGATTCATATCCACCTGTATTCCCATAGCTTCTGCAAACTCTTTAAACAGATTCACCCATGCATTTAAATCTGAGGTGCAGTTGTTGCAGTGTACCATAGCCACCAGATTTCCTGTTGGTGTGGTAACAAGGTCAATTTCCGGATAAACCTTAGATAAGGCTTTTCCAGAACCACCATAGAAAATACAGAAGTACCGGCAGACACGTTTCCTGTACGTTTTGCAATACTGTTGGTAGCTACCATACCGGTTCCGGCATCACCTTCCGGAGGACAGAATGGGATGCCAGCCTCTAATTCTCCTGTTGTATCCAAAAGCTTTGCGCCTTCCTCTGTCAGTCTGCCTGCTTCTTCGCCTGCCAGAAGAACTTTAGGAAGAATCTCCTCCAGTTTCCACGGAAATCCGTAAGGTGCTGCCAGCTTATCAAAGGCTGCCAGGCATTTAGGGTCATAATTTTTGATTTCCATGTCAATAGGAAACATACCGGAACCTTCACCTACTCCAAGGACTTTCTCTCCTGTGAGTTTCCAGTGTACATACCCCTCTAAAGTTGTCATAAAGGTAATATCCTTCACATGAGGTTCCTGGTTCAGCATGGCCTGATACAAATGGGCAATGCTCCATCTCTGTGGAATATGATACTGAAACAGCTCTGTAAGCTCCTCACTGGCCTTTTCTGTCATAGTATTTCTCCAGGTGCGGAAAGGCACCAGAAGCTCTCCTGCTTCATTAAAAGGCATATAACCATGCATCATAGCGCTGAATCCAATGGCTGCAAGTTTTTTCACCGGAACACCATATTTTTCCTTTACATCTTTTACCATGTCCTGATAGCTTTCCTGAATCCCTGTCCAGATTGCTTCCTCACTGTAAGTCCAGATGTTGTTCACCAACTGATTTTCCCACTCATGACTTCCGGACGCAATGGGCTGGTTCTTTTCATTTACCAGAACTGCCTTGATTCTGGTAGAACCAAGCTCAATACCAAGCACCGCTTTTCCACTTACTATTATACTTTTATTTGCTTCTAAACTCATATGTAGCCTCCTTATATTTTACGAATTCTTCTACCTTCTATTATACCTACTTGTATGGTTGTAATGCTTACTTGTTTTTATAAAAACCTCTTTCTTTTTGATAACCTGTATGTTAAAATAAAGAAAAATCATTATTTTCTTATTATCTATGGGTTCTGCCAATCTATTTTCAATTCTTATTTCGGAAAATTCATGCTTTCCCAACATAAGAAGCAGGAGATTCCGAAATAACAGGATTTAACCATTACACTGGTAAGCGAATCCTACCCCAGGAAGTTAATCCGGCATTTACAGCATTTACTTGCTGAATATAAAAAGCATAAAAAAGATATCCTTTATGAATCCGTCATGGACATTATTGTAAAAGCAAACCCTAAAATGTTTGAAAAGGAAGGTGACGTTATGTGTGAAGCGTTAGAAGAGTTAATGAAAGACGAATTAGAAGCCCAGTTGCAAAAGGGCAAGGAAATCGGACAAAAACTTGGTGAAATGCGTGGTGAACGCCAGGGTGAAAGCCGCGTAAACCAGCTCAACCAGAAGCTCATTGCTCTGGGACGAATGGATGATATGTTAAAATCCGTCTCTGATACTATATTTCAGCAAAAGCTATTCAAAGAATTCAATCTTTAAAACCAGACAGGCGGAAGTCTATACTTTCGAAAAGCACGTACTTCCGCCTGTTTCACCAATTCTTATCCTATTCTAGTTCTATGATATCTGTCATTAATTTTCTTAATTTCTTCCAAATCGCATTTTGGCTTTCTTTCATACGTTACCAGTCCATTAATTTCCTGCTCTACGTCCGTCAACTGAGTATAGCAATAGCCCCATAAGCCTTTTGAGGCATAGACTGCATCCATGATTCTTCTGTAATCCTCTAAAAATTCCTCCGCTGAATTTACAGACGAATAACCCCATCCTTGCTGAGCAGATACCTTAAACCCTATTCCACCAAACTCTGTCAAAAGAACAGGCGCTCCCTGATGGCTGTAACCTTGGGCATAAATGTCCCAGCAGGTAGGTGGCTGCGTAATGAGATTTTCTGTTGTAGCCAGCATTTCCTTATATTCTTCATACTTTTCCGGCTCGTCTTTCTGTCCATGACTATAATTGTGAATAGCACAAATATCCGTCACAGTCATATTCCAGCCATCATTAGAAATAACCAAACGGGTATTATCCACTGCATGCAAATAATGATACATGGTTTCAGAAAAACTCTGCTGCTGCTTATCCCTCTGGATATCCGGAACGCCCCAGCTTTCATTAACAGGAACCCAGGTGACAATGCACGGATGATTATAATCCCGCTCCATAATCTCAGACCAGTCTTTCAAAGTGCGATTCACAGCTTTCCGGTCATACATGGTGGCGGCTGCACACTCACCCCATACCAGAAAGCCCAGCTTGTCCGCCCAGTACAAAAATCTGGCTTCTTCTACCTTCTGGTGCTTCCTGCAGCCGTTAAACCCCATTGCTTGGCAATCTCAATGTCCTTTACCAGCGCTTCATCATCCGGTGCTGTCAAAAGTCCCTGGGGCCAATATCCCTGGTCTAACACCAGCTTCTGGTAATAAGGGCGGTTGTTCAGATACACCATTCCATGTTCTGTATGTACCTTCCGAAATCCAAAATAAGACTGTACCTGTCAGTAGTCTGCCCATTCTCTTTTCTTACTTCCAGTTCTACATCCAGCAGCACCGGATGCTCTGGTGTCCAGGAAATCCCCGGCTCATGATAATTGGTATTAAAAATTCTTCCATTAATAATATCCACCGAAAAGTTCAGGGTATCCCGAAGCCACACCTGGCTTCCCTCTGCCAGAACCTTATCTTTTAACCGGATTTGATAATGCAGACAATCTCCCTGGCAGACTCCTGTACCTTCACATTGCATCTGAACCTTACCCTGGTCATACAGAGAAGTAACTCTCACACCTTCCAAACGTTTCTTTGGCACCCATTCCAGCCACACCGTCTGCCAGATACCTGTACTGTTGGTATACCAGATACTTCTGGAGTCCCCATCCCAGAACTGCTTTCCTCGCGGAATCAATTCATCAGTATGAGAATCATATACCCGAACTGTAATTTCCTGTTCTCCCTCTACCAGATAAGGAGTCATATTTACAGCAAAAGGTGTATAGCCTCCTGTATGCTTCCCTGCCTGCTGGCCATTTACATACACCACTGCTTCGTAGTCAACTGCCTCAAAATGAAGGAGAAGCTCCTTTCCTTCTTCTGGCTTTTCCACAGAAAATCGCTTTTTATACCAGACAATATCATGAGGTGTCTGGTCATTGATTCCACTAAGCTCACACTGATAGACAAAAGGAACCTGAATCTCTCTGTCCAAATGTTTCCCAGTCTCATACCATTTTTCTTCGATTCCCCTGTCTGCATCATCAAAAGCAAACTCCCAGGTGCCATTGAGATTCTTCCACTGTGATCTTACAAACTGAGGTCTTGGATATTGATTTTTTCTACTCATAATGACTCCTTTCTGTCTTTATATCTTCTTAATGTTCTCAAGAATTCTATTCCGTGCATATAGTATTTTGATACTGTTTACAGTATCTTATCCAAAATTTTCTTTAACGCAAGATAAGCAGTTGTGTAGGCCTCTTCCCCTGACATTTTTTCTTTTTTCTCACCATTTTGTTCAAGAGCATCAAAGCCTGTAAAATCTGCCAAATGAGGTTCTAATGATAAAAATCCTTGATATCCTTCATCTAATAAGTTTGCCAAAATTTGTTCTACATGTCCATCTCCATATCCGGCAGGAACTACCATACCTGATTCTGATTTTGCATCTTTGATATGAATATAAGCAATATAAGGTTTCAATAATTCAAAAGCCTCTTTTGTATCCTGGTGACACTGAACAAAATTAGCAAAATCAAATACTGCCTTAAAATGTTCGCCATAAAATTCTTTCATAATTTCAAGACATCTTTTTGCATTATCACCATAGATTTCCTTCTCATTCTCATGAAGTAAAATAACATTCTCTTGCTTCGCATAATCTACAAATTTCTGCAGTCTTTCAAATACTTCATCGCGGTATGTTTCTGGAGTTTCTCCTGCAGGAATAAAAAAGCTAAACATCCGAATATATGGAGTCTCCATGATTTTTGCAATTTCAACCGTCTTTTTATATAATTCAAAATGTTCATCAAATGCTTCTATAATCTGTATTTTTCCAATTGGAGACCCTATGGAAGATAGTTTTATTCCCTGCTCATCCAACTGTCTCTTAATTTCTTTAACCTCTTCCAGACTATGCTCTACTAAAGGCTTCCCATTAACTCCACGCATTTCAATATAAGAAATTCCAAGTTTCTTAATTACCTCAATTTGCGTTTTCAAATCTTCTGCTATTTCATCTGCAAATCCACTGATTTCAATTCTGTCTTTCATTTATTTTCTCCTTTTCCGCTTCCATAAGAATTCTCCGTATCAAACACTACGCTTTCTACTTCTTCTTTGATTCTGGAATTTGCTCTTCTTTTGTTCAGTTCTTCCAAGAACAGTTCTTCATTAATCGGGAGTTCTACTGTTTTTCCAAGCCAGCTTGAAAGATGAATTGCATTAGAAAGCTCTAAGCCTCTGATTCCTTCTCTTCCATCTGCTACCAAAGGGGTTCCTTCTAAAATAGCGCCCACAAACGCTTTCATAACCCTACATGCTGTTCATTCTGTCCATCGGTTTCCACTTTCAAAACCTCCCACTGAGGTTTATCGAACCCACCTTGACAGGAAGCGCAATGATGTGCCAGATTTTCATTTAATTTATAGAACGTCAATTCCTCGTTTTCACACACTAATTTACCTAATTCTCCGGTAATCTCAAAACGATTGGTTCCTGGTGCATCTCCGGTTGAAGTGATAAATACGCCGGTGGCGCCGTTTGGATATTCCAGATATGCTGTTACATCATCTTCTACCTCAATATCATGCCACAATCCTTCTTTACAAAATCCTCTTACCTTTGCAGGCATTCCACAAATCCATTGTATCAAATCCAGATTATGAGGACACTGATTTAACAGTACACCTCCTCCTTCTCCTTCCCAGGTTGCTCTCCAACTGCCGGAATCATAATAACTCTGTGTGCGATACCAATCTGTAATAATCCAGTTGACACGTCTGATTTCTCCAAGTTCTCCATTTTTTACCATCTCATGCATTTTTCGATAGATACAGTTGGTACGCTGATTAAACATCATTGCAAAAACCACATAATATTTATCTGCTTCCTGATTCATTTCCCGTACCTGTTTTGTATATACTCCCGCCGGTTTTTCACACAAAACATGTAAACCCTTTTTAAATGCCTCCTGAGCCAGTGTCGGATGTTGATAATGAGGCACTGCAATCAATACCGCATCACAGCACCCACTCTCTAAAAGCTGTGTTCCTTCCTCAAAAATCTGTACTGTCTCTGGTAAATTTTCTCTGCACCATGCTCTTCTGTTTTTCTGGCGGTCTGCCACTGCTGCCAATTCCAGCCCTGGAACCTTACCTTCTAAAACATTTTTTGCGTGAGATGTACCCATATTTCCCACACCAATAATTCCAAGTTTCACCTGCTTCATTTCTCATTCTCCTATCTGCATCTTACTACACTATCAGTTCCTGCCGATTCATAAATATCCATTGTTAATAAAAAGACTTTCTCTGTTGATTCTAAATCATTTTGATATTTTTTTTCTACTCTCAAGACATGCATAATAGTCACTAATACATTTTCCATGAGAACTTCCCCAATAAGCTTTCCCAAGACACGGCTTTTCCTCATAGTGATATCTTACTTTTGTCTCATTTTTCCTCATAACGAACAATTCATTGCCTTCCAGGCGTATTTTCCCTTTTTCACAGACAATTTCCAACAATACAGGAGCATCCTCCACATAAGCATTGGTAGCAAAAAAACACGCTGGTCCATTTTCAAATTCTATATATGACTCTACCGTATCTTCCACATCAATAACAGATTTCAAATGGTAATTCTTTACTTCCGCCTCTACTTTCAACGGTTTTCCCATAAACTGCGTTAAAAGATCTAAAGTATGAATAGCTTGGTTAATCAACACGCCTCCACCTTCTGTACTTTTACTCCCATGCCATCTGTCCCTGGTATAATAATCTGTATCCCTGCTCCATGTTACAAATGCTCTGGCACCTTTTATCTTTCCCATACTTCCTGATTTCAAAATGCTACATGCCTCCAGAACTGATTCGTTATAACGGTTCTGAAAACAAACACCTACGGACAGCTTGGTCTCTTGCACTTTTTTCTTTAATGTCTGAAATTCATCTTTCGTCAATGCCGGTGGTTTTTCCATAAATACATTGACTCCATTCTCTATTGCTGTTTCTGCAGCCTTCACATGAAGATAATGAGGTAAGCAAATATGTAGAACATCCAGTTTTGTCTCTTCTAACATCTCATCTAGAGATGTATAAATTCCTGCATTATTTGATCCATATTTTTGGGCATATTCCTCTGCTTTCTGTATATTAACATCGCAGACCCCAACGAGCTCGACATTCTCCATTCCATGTAAAATCTCTGCATGTAATTTCCCTATGTTTCCACATCCTACAAGACCTGCTCTATACATAGAATCATTCTCCCTTTCATCCTTTTAATCCAGATGTTGCAATCCCGTCTACCAGATATTTCTGGAAAACAAGAAATATAATTACAATTGGTATAATAGATAACGTGGACATAGCAAAAACCGCACCATAATCAGAGGATGCCCCTGGGTCACAGAAAAGTTTCAAAGCTAAAGCTACCGGATATTTGTCCGCATCATTAATGTATAGTAAAGCAGACATAAAGTCATCCCATCTCCACATAAAAGAGAAAATTCCCCCTGTAATCAGTGCTGGTGACATTAATGGCAATATAATTCTTCCAAAAATCCCGTAATAAGAACATCCATCTATTTTAGCTGCCTCATCCAATTCTCTTGGAATACCTCCAATAAAATTTACCATCAAATAAACAAAAAAGCCCTGAATTGCAAAAAAGAAATGGCACAATCAGTGGTGCAAAACTTCCTACCCATCCTAACTTTTGATACCATAAATACTGTGGCACCATCAGAATCTGTCCTGGAAGCATCATAGAAACAAGCATGGCTCCAAACAGAATCTTTTTCCCTCTAAATTCACATCTGGCAAATGCATAAGCTACACAAGCAGAAGATACCAATGTTCCTATAGTACCAACAACAGCAATAAACAAAGAATTGCTGAAAAAGGTACTAAAAGATACGCCTGCAAACCCCTTCCATCCATTGCTATAATTATCTAGTACAAATTTTTCAGGTATCAGCTGTGCTGCTGTTGTAAAAATCGTTCCTGTTTCTTTAAACGAACTCATAAACATCCAAAACAATGGGTATAGCATAATAACCCCAATTCCCATTACCAGAATGTGATAAATAACTTTTCCTGTTGCTTTTTTAGCCTTCATATTTCTCACTCCTGTTCAAATACCCAATATTTTTTTGTTTTAAACAAAATAAACGTTGTGACTCCAATCATAGCCAGCATGGTCCATGCCATTGCTGAAGCATAACCTGCATGATTAAAAGAAAATGACTGTTGATACATATAAACTGCATAAAACAGTGTAGAGTTCATAGGTTTTCCCTGGGTAATAATAAGACTCTGTGTAAATGCCAGAAATCCATTAATCATCTGCATAACTAGATTAAAGAAAATTGTTGGTGTAAGAAGCGGAAGTGTAACCCTCCAAAACTTTGTAAATTTATTTGCTCCATCTACATCCGCCGCCTCATAAAGTTCTTTTGGAATTTGTTTTAATGCAGACAAAAAGATTAGCATAGATGATCCAAACTGCCAAACTGCCAACAAAATCAAAGTCCATATTGCTGTTTTGGTATCTCCAAGCCATGAGAATTTCGTATCAATACCAATAACGCCCAAAAGACTATTTACAACTCCATCAGGTGAAAACATTCTTCTCCACAAAATAGATACTGCAACAGATCCTCCAATAATGGAAGGCAGATAGTATGCCGCTCTATAAAATCCTGTCAATTTTGTAGGTTTTACAAGAATCATTGCAACAATTAATGCAAAAATCAAACGTAATGGAACAGACACAAACGCAAAATAAAAAGTAGCTTTTAGAGACTGCCAGAAGGTTTCATCTGCGGTAAACATTTCAATATAATTATCCAGTCCTGTAAACCGTGGTGGAGAAAGAATATCATAGTCACAAAATGAATAATAAAGAGAGAGTCCCATAGGAACAATTAAAAAAAGTAAAAAACCAATAATAAAAGGCAGGCAGAAAACAATTCCTGCACTACTTTCTTTATTCATAAATTTACGTATCTGAAATTTTTTTTCTTTCAAAATATTTCTCCTTTCTATCCAGAGGATAACGAAGCTGCCAATTCTCTATAAGGAACCGGCAGCTTCATATTTATTTTTTATTTTCCGGAATAAATTTCATTACCTTTTTCAAAAAACTCTTTTGCTGCCTCTTCAGCAGTAATTTCTCCATATCCAATTTTTTCTTCCAATTTTTTTAGGACATCTGTTACTTCACTGTTTCCCTCTGGTGCCGGTGGATTCATTGGAGAACAGTTTACTGCAACTACTTCATTTACAAATTTTGTAATTTTCTGCTCTGTTTCTGATATCATTGGTTCAATTTCCTCAGCAACTTTTGTGGATGCAGGAATACCCCGTTCCCCAAGGAGTATCTCGTTTGCCTCTTTTGAATTAATGAGATAATCCAAAACTGCCACTGCTTCATCTGGGTATTTCGTATCTGCACTAATAGAGTAAAACATACTTGGTTTCAAAAAATTTGATTTTTGAGGATTATCTGTAGTATTGTTGTAATACCGATTTCAACTCCTTCTGGCGCTGCATTCTGATAAGCAGTCAGCATATTAGAACCACCTGCAAGAGAACACCAAACCATAGTATCCGGACCAGAACCATATACTAATGGATCTTCCTCTACTGCCCCTGAACCAGAAATAAGTTCTTGAGGCATAAACCAACCTTCTTTAATCCCCTGTTCCTTTACCTTGAAATATGCAATATAATCATCTGCTGTTCCATCAAGTTTTTTATCTACCAATGGAAGTCCTACTCCTCTTGACCAATATTCCATATAATTTCCATTATTTCCTAAGAAAGTGCGATAACCTGTTTTTTCATATACTTCTTTTGCAAGAGAAATAAATTCATCTAAAGTGCTATTATCTTTAAATTCTAATCCATTTTCCTCTAAAAGTGTTTTATTATAGAAGATAACTGGGGCATTTACACCTGATGCAATTCCATAGTTTCCATCTCCTACTACGCCCATTTCCAACACGTTATCCGGAATATTTTCTGTATTTAGAGCACCACTTTCAATATAAGGTGTTAAATCCAGAAGTTGGCCTTTATTTACATACTGATCCATATAAGAAATATCCATTTGCACCAAGTCCTGCATTTTCTTTCCTGCAGCTGAAGTAGCAAGTTTATTCCAATAATCATCCCATACAAAAAACTGTCCGTTAATAGTTATGTCAGAATGAAGCTCATGATATTTATCGAGCGCTGCCTGTGTTCCTTCATTCCGCACCTGATTTCCCCACCAGGTCATACTTAATTTTACATTTCCATCTTCTGATTTCGATGAAGAATCTTTCTCTCCATTTCCTCCACATCCTGCCATGGACGTAATTGTCATGGTAGCTGCCAGCGCCGCTGCAAATCCTTTTTTCCATAATTTCATTTTCACTATTTCCTCCGTTTCCAGAAAGTGCTTTTTACTTTCTTCCTTTTGATATTTTTATTATACTTACATTTAAATCATATTAAAATTCACAAAACTTACTTACATTTGCAATATATACACCTCTTTTAACACAAAACTTACTTATTTGCACAAAACCCACTTGTTTGTACAATTTCCTTTTTATTCTTGTTTTTTTTATTCTCTTAAACTATAATTTTTTGTATATATCACAAATAATATTATAAAACGGAGTCTGCTATGTTAAAACAAAAGCTTTTGAATTTAAAGATAAAATATAAAATATTTCTCATTGTCATTAGTTGTATCGCTGTTTTGCTTTGCTCAGAATTCGTCAGTATTGCCTTGCTATCTCATACTTATCAAAAAATATGTTACCAATCTATTTCCCAATCCTTGCTACAGTCTGCAATTAGCCTGTCTGAACAACTTAAGACAGTTGATTCTGCGGCTGATTTGTTATTTTCCAATCGCACTATTCAAACACAGTTAATGAATTACCGTAATACCACTTCAATAGCTGAAAAAAATTATGTCGCTCCAAAATTTATACTGCCATCTGTGATTACATTTTTAATTCCGGAAAAAATATAATTTCTGATATTAGCTTTTATCAAAATGGAGAACTTGTCAGCAGTTCGAGTTCCATGAATTCTATTCTTCCAACTAATGTATGTGATAACTTATTTAAACAGGCCGAAAATGCTGATGGAGCTACTGTGTGGGTTTCTGATTACAGTCAGACCTATGGTCTATTTCTTGTAAAAGAAATAAATGAAATAGAAAAACTAAGTCTAGATTCCCTAGGCGTCATGATTATCAAACCGAACATAGAAGAATTGATTAATTCTACAACTATCTTTAATTCTAGCTATGAGGATGCAACTTATCTGCTTTTTGATGGGGATATTCCCATTTTTTATAGTCCGACACTCCCCTCTGAAGATGTCAGACTTTTAAAGGAACAACTAACTTCAGACTACAAAGTAATTTCTTCCAATAGCCAATCTTATTTTGCAGTCCATGGCACTTTAAAAGAATATGGGTGGGAGTATATTTCCACAGTATCTTATGCACCTATAGCAAAAACAATTTCTACTGCTGTCCGTCTTTCTTTTATAACGATTGTTTTCTGTATTTTATTTGCTGTCATTTCCTCTGGTATCCTGATTTCCTCTATAACCAGACATTTTGACATTCTGGTTCAAAAAATGAAGTGTTTTGGAAATGGACAGTATAAATCAGACAACGCATGCTCTGACTATACGTGGCGTAAAGATGAAATTGGTCTGCTTCATACTTCTTTTGATGCCATGGCGCATAAAGTAGACACTTTAATTGAAGAAAATTACACAAACGAACTTTTAAAAAGGGAAGCTCAGATTAAATCTATGGAAAGCCAAATGGATCCACATTTTCTCTATAATACCCTGGATTCCATAAATTGGCGTGCAAAAGCCATTGGTGCTAGTGATATTTCCCTAATTACTACAGCACTTGGAACTTTGCTTCGTTCTACTCTTAGTCAAAAGAGCTGTGTATTCACCCTCTGTGAAGAACTTCACATATTAGAAAACTATATTACAATACAAAAAATGCGCTATCAAAAACGTCTTGAATGCAATATCCAGATTCCTGAGGAACTGCTCAACTGCGAAATCCCCAGATTCACCATACAACCTCTTGTTGAAAATGCTATCCGTTACGGTCTGGAAGAGATTTCGGAAACTTGCTTTATTTCTGTAAAAGCTATGGAAGAAAACGGTAATATTTTAATCGAAGTAAAAAATACCGGTTCCTTCTTTGATGAAAATCTTCTGGAAAAACTTCTTTCTCAAGAAATACAGCCCCATGGATTTGGTATAGGGATTATTAATATTCATAAGCGGTTACAACTTACTTATGGAACTGAATATGGACTAAAGACCCACAATATTGAAGACGAAACTTCTGGAGAAATCTACGCCGTAGTACAGATTATCTTTCCGAAACATGTATTGCACTAAAGGAGACAAATTTCATGTTTAAATTACTAATTATTGATGATGAAGAAATTATTTGTAAAACAATTGCGGAACTTATTGATTGGAGTTCTCTTAATATTTCACTTATTGGAACCTGCCTTGACGGAGTAGAGGCCTATCATACTATCCTTGATGAATCTCCAGATATTGTAATGACAGATATCCGTATGCCCGGTATTTCTGGTCTGGAATTAATCGAGCGTATTTCCAAAACCTCTCTTCACACTCAGTTCATTATTTTATCCGGATACGGAGAATTTGAATATGCCAAATGTGCTATGAAATATGGTGTGCGGCACTATCTTCTAAAACCATGTGATGAAAATCAGATTATTGAATGTATACAAGATGCTATTCACGAGCGCAAGGAGACTTTGCAAGCAGAAGAACTTTTGAAAAATCAAAATATTCTGATAAATAATTATCATCAGACCTTAATACATAACATTATTCGTGAGGGTATTTCTCTTGCAGAATTGCCAAATTCTTTTTTTAATCCTTATGAGCATTACATTAATCTTGATAATACACCATATCAATTGTGCTATATATATTTTTTGGAACAAATTTAAATACCTGTATCTCTACGATATATACCTTCTTTTCCTTGCATGTTCCTAATTTAAAAATATATCCAATTTATGTAAATAATATCCTTCTACTTTTCTTCCCGAATCACACATCGGATTTAAAGAGCATGGATTTATTTCTGGAAAGCCTTTCTTTTCCAGGACAGTGTACCAATATAACCTATGAACGTATCTCCTATCCCAATCTACGTTCTCTATTGGAGATATTAATTACCAAGTTAAAACGATATGATATGTTATATTTCTTTGATTACCTCAGAATGATTCCTACCTTTAATTTCGGAAATATTGTTATAAGAATTAACCAGCTCATTCCAGAACTTCTTTCTGATAATCAAGAAAAAATCTCTGCTGTGTATAATGAGCTCCAGAATATCTTAAATTCTATATCTAATATAGATTTTTTGATGCAATTGACAGATACTATGATTATTTCTCTTGTTACGCAGATTTCTGCTTATACTTTATCAGACACCAACGAGTTTCTTTACAATCTGCATTTAAAAACAGATTTGGATGATATCCGCCGAGAAACCATAGCCAAACTGCAGGAAATTGTTTCTTCACAGTTGTACCAGAAAAAACATTATAGTGATTTTATTGAAAAGCTTTTATCCTATTTGGAAACACATATGTCTAATCCTGACCTAACACTAAAATGGATTTCAGAAAATTACCTGTATATGAACGTAAATTATGTAAGTCGCTGTTTCTTAAAAGAAACAGGGCAAAAATTTTCCACTTATCTTATGAATCTTCGTGTTCAAAAAGCAAAAGAAATTTTTGAATCAAATGATGCTGAGAAAATACAAAATGTGGCAGAGTTAGTTGGATGTGGCAATAACCCTTACTATTTCAGCAGAATATTTAAAAAAATAGTAGGAATCACACCATCTGCTATATACGTAAAATAGCCCAAATTTCTCCTCCTACTGACTATTCCTGAGATAAAACATTCTTGCGGATAAACATAATACACGAAACAAAAACTCTGTAATGCTAACTCCATAAAAACACGCCGGACATTCGCATAATACGAATTTCCGACGTGTTTTCTTTCTCCTAATACCGATTATGTACCTTCTCTGCAAAGCACATCATATCTTTTACAACAATTTCTTTTCCATCATCCAGCACTGCTTTCCCGCTCATTTTTCCAAAAACCTGATGCTGGTCTGACTCAATAATCAGTGCTGACGTCCTGGCTGCCCGGTCAAGCACAGGCTGGAAATCCATCTCAAATCTTCCGTCATTAGAGGTGAATTTCCATGGTTTCAGATAACTATCCTCTGGGATATGGAAGGTTACCTCATCTAATTTGTGCGCTTTCCCATTATAAAACAGCATATTTTCTGTAGCTGCAGAAGTGTCTCCAAATCCGTAACCAATGTTAAATCCAAAGGGAACTCCATCGATTCTGGTATTTCCGGAGCCCCAGTACCAACAGTTATCATAAGTCCACACGCCCCTGCCCCAGTCCAGCGTACCAAAATCTGTTTCCTTTGAAAAAGTATACGTCTTTCCATCAAACTTCATTTTGCCAGAAGCTGGCATACAGTTAATCTTCTGATTATAATAAAAAGCTGTTTTTTTCTCTTTAAATGGTGTGGCAATCACCATGGTATCCATGTCCGGCTGTTCCAGCCAGATATCACAGGAAAAAGTCTTTCCCTGATAAAAATTCTTGAAATGGCAACGGATTCTTCTCTTTCCGTCTCGTATCTGAAAAGCCATATGAAGTCTCTTATCTTTGTAAATAATATCCCCTTCTTTGGAAGTATTAGGCAGCTTAAATTTCCCCATAGGAAAAGGATTGAGGATGGTTTCTGTGTGTTCCCATCCCTCTTTAAAATTCAGAAGAGAAACTGACTGCAATCCAATATAACCATCATCTGATAGAGTAAAAGCCCCTGCAAAATCTTCGTTCAGAACCAAATAATAATCCCATTCCTTGATACGGAACTTCGGTGCTTTAATCATACTCCGCTCATACTGCTGCACCAGACGCTTAGACCATCCCGGCTCACGCAAACTGCCATCTTCTTTTAATAACATCTGTGGCGTTGTCACTTCATGATTCCCCATATTTCTACCTCCTACGTTATATACTCGTACAATACACTATATATTTACTATAACACAGAAGTCGGAATAAAGCATTGCTGACATTCGTTTTTACGTTTATCAGATAATGTTTTAGGGCATAGAAAAACCACCCCCGGAAACTTTGGCAAGTGAAAAGGTGGTATTTCTATGCTATCCTTTATTGGTCAACCCCTTGTGGGCGGTTGTTCTTTTTTACATTTTCACTATAACACATGAACACTATTTATGCAAGTGTGCGATGTCTCCCTTTCCGATTTCTCAAATTTTAATTTTTGATATATCTCTGATTTCTGCTATTAGGCTTATCAGGAATTGTCCTTCTAATAAGATTTAATTCTATTATTTTCCTCAAATGAGGTTGGGATTCAAGTCTGCTGGTAGCAGTTATACGTCCGATTTTTTCAGAAATAGATGATACATATGACAAAATTTCATTTGTTATTGTAAAAGGTGGTTTATATCCTTCCATAAGTACACCTCCATCATCTTATGTATTTTCTTCCTCCATTATACAAGTATCCCGGCAATTTTTCAATTCTCTTCTCCCTCAGGTTTTCCTTGTTCTCCTTATAACTGCACTATAAAAATCCTTTCTGGAGCATCCGGCGCGTCCTCCGCCGGCGCAGGCACATGCACAGGCGCAGGCACATCCTCCGCCTCCGCTGTGATGGGTAGTTCCCCGGTTTCCTACATAAAGCATGCCAAAACCACGATTTTTCTCATAATCATCCTTCCACTTCCGCTTATTCCGCAGAAGAACCATACCTGGAACCAGACCTACCGGAGCAAAAACACCGCCAAAGGTCAGCATCATTTTAATCGTTCTCTGCTGCTTTGCGTCCGCTCTTGTATCGTAATCATCATGAAACTGATACTGCTTCATAGGATAATCCATAGTCACTGTCACACGCTCACCTTCTCCCAGATTGATATAGGAGGAACTATAGCCTCCCTCTGTTCTGGAAAGCCTCATATTCGTCTCCACGCCCTTATCCCATTCCCAGAAAATCGTAAGATTCTTGATCTCCATTTCATCGAACCATCCGGGAGTAAATTCATACCTGTACATCCCGTCCTCTTCCTGGTACATTCTATGTTGATGAATGGAGAACTCCATTTCTACCACTTCACCTTCTTCGTAATCCCGGTCTAAATCCAGCCTTACATATTCGCCTCCTGAGCCATAATAGCTAATCTTTTCAATGCTGTCGCTTAACGCCTGCATATCCTCTAGATAGGCATTGGGAATCCCAATCTTTACCCAGTTTAAAGGTCCCTCGCTGCTACTGTCCAGCACCCTCCACTTAATATCATACCGAATATCCAGAGAACCGTCCTCCCTGGTCTCAATATATATTTTTTCATCCTGAATCTCATCCAAAGGCTTTGCATCCACCTCAATGGCATTATAAAAAAGAAAGCACACAAAAGAAGCAGTTTTTTCAGCAATGACTTACCCATGATTTTCCTCCTTCCCCAGAGGCACTCTTGTTTCATCTGCGCCGAAAATTCTCTATACTTTCTGCAATCCGGATGTTCCCATATGTCCTTCCACTTTGCAGTAAGAATGTTGCCAAAATTCTCCCTGTCCAGACAACTCTGGCAGGCAACCACCGTACCATCCGGCGCCACCGCCATATTGCTAAGCGCTGCTCCGCAGGAAGGAACTTCCAGTCCCATTTCGCGCAAATCCTTTTCCTCTATCCATCCCGGTGATGTGAAACTAAGTTCCATTCCATGTTCCCAGCAATATGATGCCGCATCTGCTACCGCTTTTTGAATTTCTTCCTTTGAAAGACGTGTGTTCTGAGAGTCATCCGTCACAGCATTTCCGGCGGGAATCAGCCGGAACAGGTCACATACGTTACGCCAAGGCTTTTCAAAAATTTCACGGTTTCCACATAGTCTGCATTCCAGGCACACAGGGGTGTATTTACGTTCACGGACAAACCTGCCTCCAGCGCATTTTTAATACCTTCCACCGTTTTATCATACTGCAAGGCTCCTGTCAGCTTATTGTGAATCTCAGCATCCTGAGAGTAAAAGGTAATCTGCACGTTATCAAGCTCTGCCTCTCTTAGTTTCTCACAATATTCCCTTGTCAGCTTTATTCCATTGGTATTCAGGCGTGTGATGAACCATCTGGCCTCTTTTAAAAGCTCAAAAAGATCTTCCCGCATAGTCGGTTCTCCCCCTGTAAAAGTAAGCTGGGGAATCCTGGCTTTTTGGCATTTTTCAATCACTCTTTTCCAGTCTGCTGTTCCAAGCTCCTGTACATTTGAGTAGATCTGTCCGGCAGCATAGCAATGGAGGCAGTGCTGGTTACAGTTCCATCTTTCATTTTTCTCCATGGCGCTTACCATTAAATCCATTCTGTGAGGAGCTGTCATATAAGGCGCATACTCCCCAATGCTCATCTGTCCAATCTCTACCTTGGGTTCCCGCCCTCTGGCAATATCTTCAAACACTTCTGCAATGAGCTCCAAATCCTCCTCAAACTTCTCAGGAGATACGTTAGGAAATATTTTGCGCATTTTAACAGCAGTATTTTCCAGAATTTCCCTTCCCTGCTCCTGGGTCATTTCCCCTTCTCCCCATTGGTTCAGTTCTTTAATAAAAATAGTAAGGAGAATAGCCCAGGATTCATTTAATGGGAGAATCTGGTTGCCATTTAAAATCACCACAGATGGGATAAAACGAAAAAGCCGGAACCTGGGCGGAATCATATGAATCCGTATAACTCCCGGATCTTTGGGATTCCAGGTGGTATGTATCATTTCTTTCCAGTTTTTCCACTCAAATATTTTTTCTCGAATCATCTTGTCTCCTTTCAGAACCAAATCCAAAATGCATTAAGCCCTGCCATCAACACAGCCACCACAATCAGATACAAATAGCTGACTTTTCTGATATGCAGCTTAATCTCTGTGTCTTTTGCGAACCGCTTCTCTATCTTTATCTCTGCCTTTTTTCCAAAATAAACAGCTTTAAAAATATTCCACAGAGCCATATACTGTATGACTATGACAAAGATCCCCATGATAATAGAAGCTGCATCCAGAACCAGGGGAATAAACAACGTAACTCCCAGTGCTGCAATTCCATAATTTCTTCTTTTCTTTCGGTAGTATTCACGCTGATCCATTTCTTCTATGATAATCTTGCTCATATCCGGCAAAATTAGGAATTTCGTCCTCAATCTGTTTTTTCAGATACCGGTAGCTGTTCAGAAGATGTCTCTGACG
>ENA-OQAA01000125-OQAA01000125.1-human-gut-metagenome-genome-assembly--contig:-NODE-125-length-54845-cov-2.750302_pt1 | contig 54845 bp, 72 predicted proteins | sample MGYA00242489_ERZ504515 | MGnify/ENA primary metagenome ERZ504515 (study PRJEB26092, sample SAMD00036237) | human gut metagenome | host: Homo sapiens | study: EMG produced TPA metagenomics assembly of... | reverse complement strand
TGTTACAAATAAAACATGCGCGCTGCACACAGGAAATGTCAGAATATGGAAGTGAAGGGGCGCGTATGACGGGAGGAAACAGAATCATGGCTTTAACTGGAAGTAACAAATGTAAAGAAAATATACAGTACGCGATTTGGAGGAAATCAGGTTCAGGCGCTTGCAACGTGACTTTTTCTGTAGAAAGCGGAGAATTTGTGGCGATCATGGGAGAATCCGGATCCGGAAAAACAACGCTTCTGAATATCCTGGCGTCTCTGGATCGTCCTACAGAGGGAGAAGTGCTTCTTGATGGAAAAAGCATTGTCCATTTAACGGAAAAGGAGATTTCCGCTTTCCGGAGAAATAATCTGGGATTTGTATTCCAGGATTTTAACCTTCTGGATACGTTCAGCCTCAGAGACAATATTTATCTTCCACTGGTGCTGGCAGGGGAGGATTACCGTGAAATGGAGCAGAAGATCCGGCCTGTTGCAAAGGCTCTTCGCATTACAGAGATCCTGGAGAAATATCCCTATGAGGTTTCCGGCGGACAGAAGCAGAGGGCGGCAGTAGCGAGGGCTCTGATCACAGATCCAAGGATTATTCTGGCAGACGAACCTACAGGAGCCCTGGATTCCAGAGCAGCAGCTTCTCTTTTGTCCATGTTTGGGGAGATCAATGATGCAGGACAGACCATTCTTATGGTAACACACAGCGCCCAGGCCGCAAGTCATGCCTCCAGAGTTCTTTTTATTAAAGACGGAGAAGTGTTCCATCAGATTTACAGAGGAACGAAATCACGTCAGGAAATGTATCAGATGATCTCAGATACGCTGACAGTTCTGATGACAGGCGGTGAGGCTTATGCGTAAAGGGATGTTTCTGAGACTTGCGCTTACCAATATTAAGAAAAACAGGGGAACCTATATTCCGTATATGCTTTCCTGTATGGGATGTATTGCAGTCCTTTATATCATGATGTTTATTGTCACCAGCCCGGACACTGTAAATATGAGAGGCGGCAGGGATGTGGCAGCCATTGTGAGCATGGGAGTCTTTATTCTCGGCGTTTTTTCAGTGATCTTTCTTCTGTTCTGCAACAGCTTTCTGATGAAAAGAAGGCAGAAGGAGCTGGGACTTTACAATGTACTTGGTATGGAAAAAAGGCACATCAGTCATCTGATGCTTGTGGAAACAGTGTTCACAGGTATTGCGAGCCTGGCAGGAGGACTGGCGGCAGGAATCCTTGGAAGTAAGCTGGCGCTTTTGCTTCTTCTGAAAATCCTTCGTATTCCCGCAAAGTTTGGATTTTATATTTCCTGGAAAGGAATCAAGGTCTGTGCGGTATCCTATGGAGTGATTCTTGTACTGACACTTTTTAATAATCTGAGGCGGGTGCATTTCAGCCGGCCGGTAGAACTGCTGTCCGGAGGCAATGCAGGAGAGCGGGAACCAAAAAGCAAGCTTTTTATGGCCATTGCGGGATTTGGCTGTCTGGGAACCGGATATTATCTGGCAGTTACCACAGAATCGATTATTTGATGCGCTGGGAGTCTTTTTTATGGCAGTCCTTCTTGTTATGGCAGGAACATATCTGGTATTTACTTCAGGCAGTATTGTGATTTTGAAGCTGCTGCGCAGGAGAAAAAAGTTTTATTATAAGCTTCAGAATTTTACCAGTGTCTCGGGAATGCTCTATCGGATGAAACAGAATGCGGTAGGTCTTGCAAGCATCTGTATTCTGAGTACAGGAGTGCTTCTGATGCTGTCTACTACGGTAAGCCTGAATATGGGAATCGAGGATACTATCCGTTCTCAGTACCCTTGTGACGTAAATGTGGATTTCCACGGACATTCTCCGGAAGAAGCGTATATGGCGCAGGAGTTATAAGAACGGAACTGGAAGAAAAAAATATTCCGGTAGAAAGTGTGGAGTCTCAGATTTATCTTTCTCTCATAGGCGTTATGGAAGGAAACCGGTTAAATATGGACCCGGAAGCAGGACGGTCGCAGACACAGAACCTTGTAACTGTGGTGATTATTCCGGACAGCTTCAGTGAACAGGTGACAGGAGAAAAGCAGGATGTGCCTGAAGGCAGTCTTCTGGCTTACGGAACAGAAGAAAACAGCATTATTCTGGAGAACCAGGAATTTAAAATATCCGGCAGACTGAAAAAGCGCCCGGAGATCTCAGGTCAGCTGAGTATGGATTTTGTAAAAACTCTGTACTTTGTAGCAGATGAAAAAACCTTTGAAAAAATCAATCAGTTGCAGAATGAAGCGAAGGGCGGCGGATATTCCATTACATCCAGCATTGGAGTTCAGGTGCCGGGAGATGATGCGGCAGCCATTAAGTGCAGGCAGATGCTGAATGACAGTATTCAGAAGTTTAAAGAGCAGGGATATTTTGCTCAGGAACAGGATTATGTTTCCAGTCGTTCTTATGCAGAGGAAGGAGAAAACTTTTACGGGCTGAATGGAGGACTGCTGTTTGTGGGAACCTTCTGGGCGGAGTGTTCCTTATGGGAACAGCGCTGATCATTTACTACAAGCAGATTTCTGAGGGGTATGAGGATAAGGCGCGTTTTGAGATCATGAGAAAAGTGGGAATGAGCCGCAGAGAAGTAAAAGCTTCGATTCACAGACAGATTCTTATGGTATTTTTCCTTCCGCTGATTACGGCATGTGTCCATATTGGAATGGCATTTCCTTTGATGAAAAGGCTGCTTCTTTTGGTGGGCATGTCAAATACCAGGCTGTTTCTTATATGTACGGCAGTAACAGTGATTATATTTGCAGCAGTCTATGGCGTGATCTATGCAGTGACAGCAAGATCCTATTACAGGATTTTGGAAAAAGCAGAGTAAAGGAAAGATGGAAAAAGCGAGCAGATATGAGAGAATTCATATCTGCTCGTTTTCATGGGCTTCCCGGTAAATAGCGCAGGCTGCATGATGACGGCAGGTTTTGTGGGCGCAGTTCATAACATCCAGTTCCTGCCGCTTTCGGTGGGAATATATTCGCAGGTGACAGTCTGCATGCTGTTGCAGGTACGGCAAAAACCGGAGAGATTGATTTCAATGATTTCCTCTTCCATGGAAAACCTCCTTAAAGTGTATACCTGTAAAAAAGGTGAATAAAATTTCATTTATCAGTATACACGTTTCTGGCGTGTACCGCAACGGAAAAAGAACGCTTTCGGAAGGAGCGTTTTATAAAGAATATTGCATTTTTATACATTGTATAATTTTAATACAGGGCAAAATGTCATGGCGGAAGGCGATTTGGAATATATTCTGACCGGATTACCGGGAACGGAAGGAGCAGCAATATCTGACTTCTGTTATCAGGGTTATAAACAGAAGATTTGTGAAAAAATACGCAAAAACACATTATGCAGACAAAAAATTTCTGTTTACAATTCCACCGGAAAAATGTATAATCATACATAAATGAGGAGTGGAGATACAATGGAACAGAACACAAATAAACAACAGTTCATGCAGGGACTCCGGGATGGGGTTCCTGTTTCTTTGGGATATTTTGCAGTATCCTTTACCTTTGGAATGATGGCAGTTGCGGGAGGAATGTCTGTATGGCAGGCAACCCTTCTTTCTCTGACCAATATTACCTCGGCAGGCCAGTTTGCAGGTCTGGAGATTATTATTGCCTGCGGTTCTCTGTGGGAAATGGCTCTTACGCAGCTTGTGATCAATCTGAGATACAGTCTGATGTCTTTTTCTGTTTCTCAGAAGCTGCAGAAAAATATACCGTCAGGGCACAGATTTCTTGTGGCTTTTGGTATGACGGATGAGATCTTTGGACTCAGTATAAGCCGAAGTGGAAAACTGAATCCTTGGTATCACTACGGGGCAATGTGCGCAGCGATTCCGGGCTGGACACTGGGAACTTTTGTAGGGGCAATGGCAGGAAATATCATGCCGGGCTTTCTGTCCAGCGCTTTGAGCGTGGCTATTTACGGTATGTTTCTGGCGCTGATCATACCTCCGGCAAAGAAACACAGACCGGTACGGGCGGTAGTGGCAGGAGCCATGGGCTATCAGCGCTGTTTTTGCAGTGGTTCCGGTGCTGAACAGGATATCATCCGGCTTTGTGATTATTTTTACAACACTGATCGTAGCCGGGGCTGCAGCTTATTTCTGTCCTATAGGGGACGGAGAGGAGGAAACTCATGAATCATAGTGTTTATGTTTATATACTGGTTATGGCGGGAGTTACTTATCTGATCCGTATGCTTCCGCTGGTGCTTTTAAAAAGGAGATTACAAGTCCGTTTGTGAAGTCTTTTTTATTTTATGTGCCTTATGCCTGTCTGGCAGCAATGACATTTCCGGCCATACTTACCGCGCCGTCTTCCGGAATGATTGCCGGGGCAGCAGCCTTGGCGCTGCTCTGATCGCAGCATACCGGGAAAAAAGTCTTCTTACGGTAGCTCTCTGCGCCTGCGTGGCAGTGTTTGTGGCAGAGCAGATTCTTGGATTTCTGGGATAATATAAAATAAGTGGAAAGTCTTTGTCTGAGAGTGTGTAAGCTTTCAGACAGAACCTTTTTACACTTTATATTGTTAAAGTGATACGTAAGTGTTATACTTTAAGAAAATGGTATACCTGTTTGGGCATAAGCAGGTCACAGGATACCGGGAAAATAAGGAACGGAAGGTAAAATGAATGAAAGAAAATTTGTTAAAGGAAACGCAGCAGGCTCACAATAAGCCGTTTTCCGGTAATATTGTTCTGATAGGCTTTATGGGCGCGGGAAAAAGTACGGTTTCTGAATACCTCAGCAGAAAATACAATATGGATACCGTGGAAATGGACCAGATTATTGCAGAAAGAGAAAAAATGAGCATTTCCGATATTTTTTCAGTGCATGGGGAAGAATATTTCCGGGATCTGGAAACAAATCTGCTTATTGAAATGCAGGCAAAGACCAACACAGTAATTTCCTGCGGCGGCGGTGTTCCCATGAGAGAGAGAAACGTAAAGGAAATGAAGAAAAACGGATGCGTGGTTCTTCTTACCGCTGCACCGGAAACGATTCTGGAGCGGGTAAAAGATAGCCATGACCGGCCGCTTCTGGAGGGAAATAAAACAGTTTCCTATATTTCTGAGCTGATGGAAAAACGCCGCGAAAAATATGAGGCTGCTGCTGATCTGATCATTGAGACAGACGAAAAATGCACTCAGGAAATCTGTGAAGAGCTGGTGCAGAAAATGGCAGGAGGACAGAAGATATGGAACAGAGAATAAAGGGAACAACAGGACTTATGATGCTGATCGGAAGCCCGGTAGGACATTCCGGTTCACCGGATATGTATAACTTCAGCTTCCGGTATCATAAACAGGATTATGCATATATGGCTTTTGATATTAAGGAAGACCAGGTAGGCGCAGCTTTGGATGCCATGCGGCTTTTTAAGATGAGAGGAGCCAATGTTACCATGCCCTGCAAAAATGAGGCTGCAAGACTGGTAGACGAGCTTTCACCGGCAGCACGGATTATTGGAGCAGTAAACACCATTGTAAATGAGGACGGGAAGCTTGTAGGTCATATTACAGATGGAACTGGTTTTGTACAGAACCTGAAGGAGCATGGAGTTGAGGTAAAAGGAAAGAAAATGGTGGTTCTTGGAGCAGGCGGAGCAGCTACAGCCATTCAGGTACAGTGCGCCCTTGACGGAGCTGCTTCTATTTCTGTTTTTAATCCTGATGATCCGTTTCTTGAGAGAGCTCATCAGACAGCGGAGAAGCTGAAAAAAGAGGCTCCGGAATGTAAGGTTCAGGTATTCTGCCTGGATGATGAAAACAGACTGAGAGAAGAAATTGCCCAGGCGGATATTCTGGTAAATGGCACTCTGGCAGGCATGAAACCCCATGAGGACACCACTCTCATTACAGATAAGAGTATGTTCCGCCCGGAGCTGGTTGTGGCAGATGTGGTATACAATCCTGAGGAGACAAGACTTCTCCGTGAGGCCAAGGAGGCCGGCTGCAAAACCATTGGCGGCAAGGGAATGCTTTTATGGCAGGGTGCGGCAGCCTATAAACTGTATACAGGCCTGGACATGCCCGTAGAAGAATACCGTAAATTCCAGGAACAGCAGCTGATTACACATAAAATCTATAAGATATAAACAAGACGGACAACTCGCTGAGAGGATTTCACTTTATTCTCTCAGTCAGAGTGTGTCCGTCTTGTTATGTTTGCCGTTGCTGTACCTTTTATATAGAAGAAAGATCAATTTCGCCCTCGAACACTGTAGTTGCCGGGCCTGTCATGTAAACAAGATTTTCCTGGCGGTTCCAGAGGATCTGAAGATCTCCGCCCAGAAGTTTAACGGTAATAGGCACGTCCTCGTCAACCAGGCCGTTTAAGGTGGAGGCCACAGCTACTGCGCAGGCGCCTGTTCCGCAGGCCAGTGTTTCTCCGGAGCCTCTTTCCCATACACGCATCTGGAGAGTGCGTCTGTCAATGACTTTGACAAATTCTGTGTTGATCCTGTCCGGAAAATTAATGTGGTTTTCAAACATAGGCCCTACCTTTTCAATGTCCAGACTGTTTACATCCTCCATGTAGGTAACTGCATGAGGATTGCCCATGGAAACAGCAGTGATATTCCAGATAGTTCCGTTTACGTCAAGTGGCTGGTTGATCACCTGTTCTTTGTCTGATACGACAGGGATCATTTTTGCAGTAAGAATGGGAGAACCCATATTTACTTTTACAGAGGAGACTTTTCCGTCTTTGATATCAAGATCCAGATATTTAATTCCGCTTTTTGTATTAACAGTAATATTCTTTTTATGGACGATGCCGTGATCGTAGGCGAATTTTGCCACACAGCGGATCCCGTTTCCGCACATGGCTCCCTGCGAGCCGTCCAGATTATACATATCCATTTCGCAGTCTGCCACATCGGAAGGCTTGACCAGGATCAGACCGTCAGAGCCGATACCGAAGTGCCTGTCGCTGACAAATCTTGCAACAGCCGAAGGATCGGCAATGGTTTCTTCAAAGCAGTTGACATATACATAATCATTTCCAATACCCTGCATTTTTGTAAACTTCATAGAGTTCCTCCTCATTATGTACTATTTATACTCATTCCCGGATAACGGTATCAAGTATAGAGATAAAATGTTATGGTTTTGTGAAATCAGAATAAAAATTCCAGAAATTTTATATCAGTTTATAAATATCAGGAAATGGTTCAAGGCTTCTTTTCAGGATTCCTGTGACCCGGGCGATCAGAATACCGTAATTTGTAACAGGAACGTTCTGATCCTGACAGCAGGCAATCCGGTATTTCATCTCTCTTTCATTCAGCATACAGCCGCCGCAGTGTACAACCAGTTTGTAATCCTTCAGATCATCAGGAAATTCTGTTCCGGAGGTGAAAACAAACTCCGGTTCTTTTTTTGTATAGCTTCGGATCCAGTTAGGGATTTTTACGGTTCCAATATCGTCACACTGACGGTGGTGAGTGCATCCTTCCGCGATCAGGATCTTATCGTTGTCCTGAATGTTGTCAAGAGCGGCAGCGCCCTGTACCACTGTGGCAAGATCTCCTTTATATCTGGCAAACAGAATGGAAAAGGAGGTGAGAGGAACCGTATCCGGGGTATCTTTTGACACCTTTGAGAAAACCTGACTGTCGGTGATCACAAGTTTCGGAGTGATTCCATGATTTCTGAAACTTTCCAGAGTGGATTTCAGCTCTGTATCTCTGACTACAAGAGAAAGGGCTCCTTTTTCCAGAACCGCGCGGATAGTCTGCTGCTGGGGAAGGATCAGGCGTCCCTTTGGCGCTGCCTTGTCAATGGGAACCACAAGGAGAACAAGATCTTCCGGGGCAATCAGATCCGCGATCAGTGGATATTTATGCGTTTCTTCAGGTTTCAGGGAAGCAAGCATTTCTTTCAGCTCATGGATGCCCCTGCCAGTTTTTGCGCTTACATAGATTTCATTTGTTTTTCCGGATTCCGAGGAAGCCGGAGAAGCGCTTTCGCCGGAAGCAGCAAAAGTGTCAGAATTACTTTTGATAGAATCAGCAGTGGAAAAAGCTTCCGTTTCAGAAGCAAGATCTGTCTTATTATAAACCAGGATCCAGGGGATATTTTTTTCCTGAAAACGGAGGATCAGTTCTTCCTCGCACCGGGTTTTACCTATATGAATGTCTGTTACCAGAACAGCAATATCTGTTTTATTTAAAACCTGAAAGCTTTTTTTTACACGGAGAGCTCCAAGTTCTCTTCATCGTCAATGCCCGGGGTATCAATGATCATTACAGGTCCAAGGGGAAGAAGTTCCATGGTTTTGTAAACGGGATCCGTGGTCGTGCCTTTTACATCTGAGACAATCGCAAGATCCTGACCGGTTATTGCATTTATGATACTGGACTTTCCTGCATTTCGTTTTCCGAAAAAACTGATATGTATCCGCTCGGAAGCGGGCGTCTGATTCATTCCCATAGATATCCTCCTTATAAAAATACCGATTGTGCGTATAAAAGTGATTTTTTGTGCATATGAAAGTATTTTTATTATAGAAAATTATTTTTTATTATGCAAGTAAACTATTGCATTTTGCAAAAAACATGGTACAATAAAAATCATGATTTGAAGAAATTTTATGCAAAGAGAATGTATAAATATACTATTTTAAGGAGGAAACAAAAATGAAAAACATGAAAAAATTTGCAGCACTTGCACTTTGCGCAGCAATGACCGCATCTATGATGGGCGCAGTAACCGTATCTGCCAATGACAGCGGAGTTGAGAGCATTGATGATCTTGCAGGAAAAAAGATCGGAGTTCAGCTTGGAACCACTGGAGATACTTATGTGACAGACGAGTATGAAGCGATGATGCCGGAACAAAAATCGAGCGTTTCAACAAAGCAAATGATACAGTAATGGCTCTGAAACAGGGCAAGATCGACTGTATTATCATCGACAGCCTTCCGGCAGAGGAGTTTGTAAAAAACAACGATGATCTGGAAATCCTGGAAGAGGATTTTGCTACAGAGGAATATGCCATTGCAGTAAAAAAAGGCAATGATGAGCTGACTGAAGCAATTAACGGAGCCTGAAAGAGCTGAAAGAAGAAGGCATTCTTGACCAGATCAACGAAAACTATATCGGATCTGACGATGTGAAAGGTACCTGCCCGTATGAGTCACCGGAAGATGCAGACCGTTCCAACGGAACTCTGACAATGGCAACAAATGCAACTTTCCCTCCATATGAATATTATGAGGGCGACAAGATTGTAGGTATTGATGTGGAAATGGCACAGGCATCTGCGACAAACTCGGCTATGAGCTGAAAGTGGAGGATATGGAATTCAATGCGATCATGAATGCAGTAGCTTCCGGAAAGGCTGATATCGGTGTAGCCGGTATGACTGTTACAGAAGATCGTAAAGAGAACGCAAACTTTACTGATACTTATACAACTGCAAAACAGGTTATTATTGTTCGTAAATAATGGAACAGATCCTGCGCCTGTCATAGGTATGACAGACAACAGAGACACAGAAGTTCCGGGCACCCGGTATCGACAGCATCGACATGGGAACCCGGAATTTCTTATGAGCAGCTAAAAATGTCTGATAAAAGAGAAAGTGGTGAATGTTTTGGCGGAATTTATTGATAAGTTTCGATTGAATTTCATAGAAGACAAGCGTTATGAATTTATTTTTAATGGTTTAAAGACCACTCTGATCATTACTGCATTTGCCGTGCTGATCGGTATTGTACTTGGCTTTATTATTGCAATGATCCGTTCCACCCATGACAGGACCGGAAAAATGAAGATTCTGAATGCCATCTGTAAGGTGTATCTGACTGTGATCAGGGGAACGCCGGCAATGGTACAGCTTCTGATCATGTATTATGTTGTGTTTGCAGTTCATGATCCGGGAAAAATGATCACAGCGATCATAGCCTTTGGTCTGAACTCTGCAGCTTATGTTGCAGAAATTGTCCGTTCCGGTATCATGTCTATTGACCAGGGACAGTTTGAAGCAGGTAGAAGTCTTGGATTTAATTACCGCCAGACAATGCTGCTGATCATTCTTCCTCAGGCGTTTAAGAATGTACTTCCTGCGCTGGCAAATGAGTTTATTGTTCTTATGAAAGAAACCTCCATCAGCGGTTATATCGGTATTACCGATCTGACCCGCGGCGGTGATATTATCCGAAGCCAGACATACGAAGCGCTTCTGCCTCTTCTGGCAGTTGCGGCAATCTATCTGATTCTTGTTATGTTCCTGTCTTATCTGGTAGGAAAACTGGAAAGGAGGCTGAGAAGCAGTGAACGCTAAAGGTGAAGTATTGATTGATGTAAAAGAGCTGAAAAAATCTTTTGACGGAATGCAGGTTCTGAACGGAATTTCCACACAGATCTGCAAAGGCGAGGTAGTGGCTATTATCGGACCTTCCGGATGCGGAAAGTCTACCTTCCTCCGTTCTCTGAATCTTCTGGAGATACCAACAGGCGGACAGATTCTTTTTGAGGGTACAGATATTACGGATAAATCAGTAAACGTTGACAAAATGCGCCAGAAGATCGGTATGGTGTTCCAGCAGTTTAATCTGTTTCCTCACCTGACCATCAAAAAAAATATCATGCTGGCTCCGGAAAAGCTTGGACTGATGACTAAGGAGGAAGCTTCCAGACGTGCAGACGAGCTTCTGGAACGTGTAGGACTTCCGGACAAGGCAGATGCTTATCCAAGCCAGTTATCAGGCGGTCAGAAGCAGAGAATTGCCATTGCAAGAGCTCTGGCAATGAATCCGGATGTCATGCTGTTTGACGAGCCTACTTCCGCTCTTGACCCTGAAATGGTAGGGGAAGTCCTGGAGATCATGAAAGAGCTTGCAGAGACCGGAATGACCATGGTTGTGGTTACTCATGAAATGGGATTTGCCAGAGAGGTGGCAACCCGTGTGATGTTTATTGATGAAGGAAAGATCCAGGAGGAGAACACACCTCAGGAGTTCTTTGCTCATCCGGAAAACCAGAGACTGAAGGATTTTCTGTCAAAGGTATTATAAACAAAGATATCAGGAATAAATGAAAGCCCCCGCATTATGCTGATGTGATATGCATAAATGCCGGGGGTTCTTTTAGTTGTTTTCTTGTGCCGGGCTGTCGGTCTGTCGGTCGGCGTAGGCTGCTTTCAGCTCTTTATAACAGTATTTGATGATTTCCTTACGGGTAATGATCCCGATAAAAAATCCCTGATCGTCAATAACCGGAACGTAATTCTGGTTAATGGCCCGGTCCAGAAGATCCTCCATATCTGCATCTGCATGAACCGGTTTGTAGGTGGCTCTTCTGGGAATAGTCATAATGGAAATATCCTCCATTTCCTTTACATCCATGGTATTCAGCCGTTTCAGCCCCCACAGAAGATCTCCCTCGGAAATGGTTCCTATGTAACGACCGTCCATACTGAGAAGGGGAATACAGGAAAATTTCCGGTGTTCCATTTTTTCCACAGTCTGGCGCAGTGTCTCATCTTCAAATATATAAGCTACTTCACTTTTGGGTGTCAGAAAAAATAAAATATTCACGTTGTGTACCTCTGTCTTTCATTTCAGTGTGAGGGCAGGTCATGAAAAAACTGCCGCTCTTTTTTGTTGCCGATTCTACTGATATGATAGTATGAAGGTACTCTGACTGTCAATAAATGAAATATTAAATTTTGGTGAAAACTACTATGAAAAAAACATGAAGATATATTTTTTACAGCAGATTTACTCCGTTTTCCCTTGCTTCCGCAAGAACTTCCTCAGGCCACAGAGAAGCATGTACCTCACCGATGTGAGCCTTTCTTAAGAAAAACATGCAGATGCGGGACTGACCGATTCCGCCTCCGATAGAGTAGGGAAGTTCTTTGTTGAGAACAGCCTTCTGGAAAGGCAGATCACGGCGGTCATTGCATCCTGCTTCTGTAAGCTGGAGATCAAGAGTTTCTTCGTCTACACGGATACCCATGGAGGAAAGCTCAAGGGCAATATCCAGAACCGGATAGTACACAAGGATATCTCCGTTCAGTTCCCAGTCATCATAGTCCGGAGCCCGCCCGTCGTGACGCTGGCCGTCTGTAAGAGTTTTTCCTACCTGCATAAGAAATACAGCGCCCTTTTCCTTTACGATTTTATATTCGCGTTCCTTGGGAGTGCAGTCGGGATACATATCTACAAGCTCCTGTGTGGATACAAAGGCGATTTCTTTGGGAAGGATTTCTTCAATGTAGTCGTACTGTACTGCCATGTATTTTTCTGTTTTGCGCAGAACACTGTAAATGGAACGAACAGTATTGATAAGGGTTTCCATGGTACGCTCTTCTTTTGTAATCACCTTTTCCCAGTCCCACTGATCCACATAAATGGAATGGATATTGTCAATATCTTCATCTCTCCGGATAGCGATCATATCAGTATAAAGTCCCTCTCCGTGGGAAAAGCCGTACTTTTTAAGCGCATAGCGTTTCCATTTGGCAAGGGAGTGGACAATCTCCGCATTTTCGTTCATTCCTTTAATATCAAAGCTGACCGGGCGCTCCACACCGTTCAGATTATCATTCAGACCGGAAGACGGCGCTACAAATACCGGAGCGGATACGCGCAGGAGATTCAGCTTCTGTGCAAGTGTCTGCTGAAAAAAATCTTTGACGGTTTTGATTGCCACCTGGGTATCGTGAAGATTAAGATCAGAATGATATCCGGCGGGAATTTTAAATTGTTCCATAATAATTCCTCCTCGTTCGAGCTGCGCTCTTATTAATAAGCCATATTATAGCAGGAAAACAGGTGCAATGCAATTTATAGTTATTGACCTCAGCTGTGAAAATGCCATTGCCGAAGGTGATCCGGAAGGTTCCTTGAACATCATCGTTTTGTGGGTCGGAACCGGCAGAAGTTATTTTTTACCTTGCGGGATCGGAGAAATTTCGGTACAATGAACTCAGATATTTTGTAGGATAAACGGAAAAAAGAATAAAAATCTGTTACGGAGACAGAGAAGAGGAGGCGGGATATGCGGTGTCAGTTATGTGATGGCCCTGTGGTGGGAGGAAGATGTAAAAGCTGTGGAATGCCGTACAAAAACGACGCGGTACTGTACCATGTAAATGAAGACAGAAAAACTCATGACAGACATGCGTCAGAAAAAGCCAGAGAGGAGCTTCGGAAAAGACTGGCTCCGTCAGAAACGGTAAAAAAGGCGCAGCAGCCTCAGCCGCAGCGTAAGACAACCGGAAACGCTGCCGGGAACCGGACGGCTTACAGAGCGCAGAAGCATAAAAAACTGCAAAGACCGGAACAGTATCTGCTTCTGAAAAAAGGAATACTCTGTCCTCAGAACCGAAAAAAAAGAAAAAACATCAGGGGATTTTTCTGATCCTGTCGTTTCTGATCATATTTTTGCCGGTAATCCAGGGTCTGTGGGATACATGGCGGAAGAACATTCTTCAAAATGATATCTTGGAGCATTATGTGTATGAAACGGTCACGGATGAGGAAGTTCTGCCTGTTGACACAGATACAGAATACATAACAGAGCTTTCGGATGATTCCTATCTTTCCTCGTGGATAAATTCAGGAACCGGAAAGATAGAGTATGCGTTAAGCGCAGGTCATGGACAGGCATTTGTGGGGACAGAAATTGAGCCCGGAAAATATATTGTTTATACAAATAAAGAAAAAGTGAAACTGGTACGGGAAGGCGTGGGCGGAAAAGAAATTCATCTTCTGAAAACAGGGGAAGAGGTGGAATTTATCCTGAATGAAGGGGATCTGCTTTATCTGGATGAGTATGAAAATTCCTATGACAGCGTTTATCTGAGCAGAGCAGAATAGAAGCGTCTGTCATTAAAGATGATTTGGAATACATTCTGACCGGGATGCCCGGAATTGAGCTGATATCAACAGAAAGAAAAGGGGGAAATAAAAAAATAAAATACCCCCTTTTCTTTTACATTATATTGTGCTATACTCTCTCTTGCAACACCAGATATGGGGAACGGATTCGACGGGGAGGGTACTGGTAATAAATGTGTGGTTTCCTGCGAATCTAAATAGGAGAAAAATGGTATGATTTATGTAATAAAAAAAGACGGGACAAAAGAAGAATTTAATCCGCAGAAGATTGTGGCAGCAGTAAATAAGTCAGCAGCCAGAATTCTTTATACATTCTCTCAGGAGGAAAAAGATTTTATCTGCCGTTTTGCGCAGGAACATGCGGATTCACTGGGGAAAAATGAGATTCAGATCCAGGAAATGCACAATATTGTAGAAGGCGCTCTGGAAAGAGTAAATCCGGCTGTGGCAAAAAGTTACCGCGATTACCGTAATTACAAGCTGGATTTTATTCACATGATGGATGATGTATATACAAAGAGTCAGGCGATCCGTTACATTGGAGATAAGAGCAACGCCAATACGGACAGCGCCCTTGTTGCAACAAAGAGAAGTCTGATTTTTAACGAACTGAATAAGGAACTTTACCGTAAATTTTTTATGAACCGCAACGAGCTTCAGGCATGCAAGGACGGTTATATTTATATTCACGACCAGTCTGCCAGACTGGATACCATGAACTGCTGTCTTTTTGATGTTGCTTCTGTGCTGAGCGGCGGATTTGAAATGGGAAACGTATGGTACAATGAACCGAAAACTCTGGATACAGCGTTTGACGTTATGGGAGACATTGTTCTCAGCACGGCTGCCCAGCAGTACGGCGGCTTTACTGTGCCGGAAGTAGATAAGATCCTGGCTCCGTATGCAAAGAAGAGCTATGATAAATATGTCCAGGAATTTCTGCAGTACTCAGACAAAAGCTGGACCGGAAGAGAAGAAAAAGCCATTGAGTACGCGCTGGATAAAGTGCGCAGAGACTTCGACCAGGGATGGCAGGGTATTGAATATAAGCTGAATACAGTAGGTTCATCCAGAGGAGATTATCCTTTTGTAACGGTAACTCTTGGACTTGGAACAGGCCAGTTTGAAAAAATGTGCAATATTTCTCTTCTGGAGGTCCACAAGGGCGGACAGGGCAGGGACGGACATAAAAAACCGGTTCTTTTCCCGAAAATCGTATTTCTTTATGATGAAAATATTCATGGACCGGGACAGTGCTGTGAGGATGTATTTGAGGCAGGTGTGGACTGTTCTGCAAAGACAATGTATCCGGACTGGCTTTCCATGTCAGGAAAGGGTTATATTTCCAGTATGTATAAGCAGTACGGAAAGGTGATCAGCCCTATGGGATGCCGTGCCTTTTTAAGCCCCTGGTACGAAAGAGGCGGAATGTATCCGGCAGACGAAAAGGATGTTCCGGTATTTGTAGGACGCTTTAATGTAGGTGCGGTAAGCCTTCACCTTCCTATGATCCTGGCAAAAGCCAGAGCGGAGAGCAGAGATTTTTATGAGGTTCTTGATTTTTATCTGGAAATGATCCGGAACTTGCATATCCGTACTTATGAATATCTGGGGCAGATGCGCGCTTCCACCAATCCTCTTGCTTACTGTGAAGGCGGATTCTACGGCGGACATCTGAAGCCTCACGAAAAAATCGGCAAGATCTTAAAGCCGATGACAGCCTCTTTTGGAATTACTGCGCTGAATGAGCTTCAGGAGCTTTATAACGGCAAATCCATCCGTGAGGACGGACAGTTTGCGTTGGAGGTTCTGAAATATATTAACAACAAAGTAAATCAGTTTAAAGAAGAGGACGGATATCTGTACGCCATTTACGGAACTCCGGCAGAAAGCCTCTGCGGACTTCAGGTAGAGCAGTTCCGTAAGATGTACGGCATTATTGAAGGCGTCTCTGACAGACCATACGTAAGCAACAGCTTCCACTGCCATGTAACAGAGGATGTGACTCCTATTGAGAAACAGGATCTGGAAGGCAGATTCTGGGAACTGTGCAACGGCGGAAAAATCCAGTATGTGCGCTACCCTATCGGCTATAATAAGGAGGCGATCCGTACACTGATCCGCAGAGCTATGGAGCTTGGCTATTATGAGGGTGTCAACCTTTCTCTGGCTTACTGTGACGACTGCGGCCATGAAGAACTGGAAATGGATGTGTGCCCGGTATGCGGATTCCAAAACCTTACAAAGATCGACCGTATGAACGGTTATCTTTCCTACAGCCGTGTGCATGGAGATACACGACTGAACGAGGCAAAAATGGCGGAGATCGCAGAAAGAAAATCCATGTGAATATTTTTAAATAAAAAAGATCCCTTTCAGGAGCAGATACTTCCTGGAAGGGATTTTGTTGTTATTAAGAAAGATTTTCGATAAGATTTATAAAAATATGCAGGGATAAAAAGTGTGGCTGCCGGGAGTTTTCCTAGTGTTTAAAGGATTTCACAAAATTGAATACATTTTTTATTTCACTTCTTTTTTCGACGAAAGCTCCGGAAGCTGGCAGCAGTATGCAATTCCCAGAGGAGTGACTAGAAGCGGGTGTACAGGCCGGTAAACAGGCAGGTGCAGCCGCTTTTCAAACACCGAGGTAAATTCTGTGAACATAGAGGAACCGCCTACCACATACACAGCCGGAACCTGGTAGCCCTTCAGGAATTTTTCTGTAATAAGCGCCATTTTTTCTACAGTAGCCTTGATAACAGGAAAAATTTCCGCTTCTTTTTCCGGCTGGGTTTTCAGAACCTCAGCTTCTTCATAAGGGATCCGGTAATGGCCTGCCACAGTCATTGTCATGTGACTACCGCCGGTTGCCTCGTCATCTGTGTAAATAACCTTTCCGTCTTTTAAAATACTGATTCCGGTTGTGCCGCCGCCTACGTCCACAACGGCTCCGTCGGTGATCTTCAGAACAGCGGAAGCCGCAGTAGGCTCATCCACAATATTCGTGACCTCAAATCCGGCGCCCTCCAGCACATAACCGATACTTTTGACGCTTCCCTCAGACACGCCCGGAGGATGGCTGCCGCTGCATAGAGCAGCTCTGTACCAAGACGTTCTTCCAGAGTTTCCTTCAGCTTTGTCACAAGCTGTACAGATTCAAAATAATTAACGATCACTCCATCCTGAATGGCGTGGGAGGGAGCGGAAATTCCGGCAATGGGACGGTTGGTGGTGTCAACCGCAGCCAGAACTGTGTTTGCAGTTCCAAGGTCAACGCCGACCTTTAATCTTCCTTTGAATTTTTTACATTCTCCTGTTTTTACAAGTTCTGCAAAATTTGACAGTGTTCTGCTTTTCAGATCCATTTGGGTACTCCGTTTCTGTTTTTGTATATGGAATATTATAGAGTAAAAGCCGACATAAAATCAATCCTTTTTGGCAGATAAAGAAAAGGCAGAACTCCGAAACGGGCTCTGCCTTGCAGCGGTATGTATTATTTAATAATTGTACCTGTTTTTTCTTTATAGCCATCCTGTGCATGAGCCATATCTGTAATAATGGCGCGTCTGTGGGCTCCTTTTTCGATAAAGGAGATGCCTGCTTCAATCTTGGGAAGCATGGAGCCTTTTTCGAACTGATCTGCTTCCATGTATTTACGGGCATCTTCTGCAGAAATTTCTCCCAGAAGCTCTTCGTGATCGGTACCTCTGTTGAGGCTTACTTTTTCCACGCCGGTAAGAATCAGAAGATATCTGCGTTTAATTCCTCAGCAAGAAGTCCGCTGGCGAAATCTTTTTCGATGATCGCGCTGGCGCCGTGAAGGTCAACTCCCTGTTCCAGAACAGGAATACCGCCGCCTCCGGCAGCGATCACGATCTGACCTGCCTCAGCGAGAGTACGGATTGTTTCCAGTTCGATGATTTTCTGGGGCTTCGGTGCGGCAAGGATTCTGCGGTACTGACCATCGGCAGTTTCTGTAACAAAGTTTCCTTTTTCTTCCTCAGCTTCCGCCTCCTGAGCATTCAGGACACGGCCGATGATTTTTTCCGGCTCTGCAAAAGCATCGTCATAAGGATCAATGACAACCTGGGTCAGTACAGTGGCAACCGGTTTATAAATGCCGCGGGAAAGCAGTTCTGCGCGGATTGCATTCTGCAGGTCATATCCGATGTAGCCCTGACTCATGGCAGAGCAGACGGACATAGGCGCGAAGGTGTAATCCGGATGTGCTTTTCCGAATTCGTTCATTGCAGTGTGTATCATGCCTACCTGGGGGCCGTTGCTGTGGGAGATCACAACATTTGCGCCATCCTCTACCAGGTCTGCGATGGCTTTTGCCGCTGCTCTGGTAGCGGTTTTCTGCTCAGGCAGAGTGGTTCCCAGCGCTTTGTGTCCCAGTGCAACTACTACAGTTTTTTCGCTCATAGGGATACCTCATTTCTTTTTCATTAATATGTTTTATTATAAAAGAACATGGCCTGAAATGCAAGAGAGGATTGCAAAAGGAAAAGCCGCCTGCAGATGCAGACGACCTGTTTCCTTAACTTTTTGAGGGGGGAGATAGAGAGTGGTTATTCATCTATCCAAAACCTATTATATCGGAGAAATGTGTGCAAAGTGTGTACTGTTTCTAAAAGAAAACGAAAAAATATAAAGAAATAATTAAATTAAATTTATAATTAGAAGTCCACATTGTATATTTTAAGAAAGCATGGTACAGTAAATCTGTCATAGTCCACAGTTCTGTGGATCCTTAATCACAGACAGCTGTTTCGGGGATATTCAGCAGCTGTTACAGTTCAGAAGTACCGTTCGGTGCAAAGTTCCATAGATGAAAATACGAAAAACAGAGAACGTAACTCAGAAAGGGGAGGTGCCATTGACAGGGGAAACTTTTAACAGGTAAAAGGAAACAGGAAGCCAGTGTTGATTTTTGCTGCAGAATAGAAAGAGGGAATATTATGAAAAAAAGAATATGGCACAAAATAAAACAGATCAGTCTGGGGATTTTACTGGCTGGATTTGTAATGACATCAGGAACACAGGAAACTCTGGCACAGCTGCCGGATAGCGCACAGGAAACTTCCGTGGAAAAGTCAGTGAAATGGGGAAAGCGTTCCGGGGAATTTCGTATGCAGAGTGAACAGGAATCCGGAGAAGAGGAACTTTTCGGGGACGAAGCCGGAAATGATATTCAGGATGGAAATGGACAGGCAGAAGAGAACCTGCCGGTCAGGAAACGGAAGAAGAGGATCCGTCCGGGGATGGCTTTGATAATGATGCGCAGTCCGAAACAGAACCGGAGGACCAGGTACCGGAAGCGCTTGACGGAGAAGAAAACGGGGAAGGCACAGCGCCGGAAGAGGGAGAGAACCCGGAAGAGAAGCCTGAGCAAGATCCGGATGAAGAAACGGAAGAAAATCCGAATACAGAGCCGGGAACAGGGGAAGACACGGAAATACCGGAAGAGGAAACAGCAGACTTTGTTTTAACCGCAGAAGTAAATCCAGAAACAGCCAGGCAGGAGAGACGCTTGTCTGTGAAATAGCAACAGAAAATACAGGGACGCTTCCTCTGGAAAATCTCAGCTTTTTCTGTGAACAGCCGGACAGCACACTGACAGCAGTTCTGGAAGATCAGCAGGGTGAGGAAACTCCCTGGGAAAATACCGGGATGCTGTTGCCGGGAGAGAAGCAAATATTTTATATCTGTATTCCTGTTCCGGAAGACAGGACAGAAGAGGTGGGCTTTGAACTGACAGCCAAGGCGTATCCTCAGAATACAGAAAAGGAAGATCATGATCTGGGGGACTTTTCATCAGAGGAAGCTCCGCAGACAGTGCCGGATGAAATCAGTCGTACGATTACGGTAAAAACAGAAATTCAGGCGTTAAAGGCAGATTTCCAGGTGACAAAAACGGCAGACCGTACAGCAGCGGTGCCTGGTGACAGGGTACTTTTTCAGATATGTATCAGGAATACCGGGGAGAGGGTTCTTCATTCTGTGCTGACCACAGAAAAGTTCCGGACAGAGAACATTCCTGTACATTTTCTGGAAAAGGAGGGAGTGATTCTTGACAGTACAAGAACAAAGGCGCTGGTCAGTCAGCTTCCGCCCGGACAGTCAGTGAGCCTTCAGGCGGAGATTGTGATACCGGAAGATATAAAAGCAGTAAACTGATCAATGAAGTGGAGGTAGTAACAAAAGAAACCGGGGAAAAAACAATGACCTCCAGTGCGGAAGTGCAGGTTCATAAGGCTGTTCAGCCTGAGCAGAAAGAGGAAGTGCAGAACCCTGAACCACCCTCAGAAAAAAGTTATCCTGCCTCCACAAGGCCGGAGACAGGCGATGAAACAAGATTGACATTATGGTGTGTGCTTCTCCTGGGTGCATTTGGATGGGCATCCCTGAGTCTGTGTATAAAAGATAAGAAAAGGAAACATTGAAAAGCCCCCCTGTGTGTGCTATTCTATAAAAGAGTATATTCAACGGCAGAATGCTGCCGGATGCTTCTTGGAGGAAGAAAAATGAAACTATCAGCATTATTGGAACGTTTAGAATACACCTGCTGTCAGGGAACTGTTGAGCAGGAAGTAAGCACAGTTGTCTATGATTCCCGTAAAGTACAGGAAAACTCTCTTTTTATCTGTATCCGCGGTGCAGTTGTGGATGGACATAAATTTGTTTCCGATGTTATTGAAAAGGGCGCGAAGGTTCTTGTGGTGGAAGAAAACGTGCAGGCACCTGAGAATGTGACGGTGATCCTTGTAAAAGATACCCGGTATGCAATGGCCTTTATTTCTGCTGCTTATTTCGGTTATCCGGCAGAGCAGCTGAAAACCATTGGAATCACAGGGACAAAGGGAAAGACCACCACTACTTATATGGTAAAGTCCATTCTGGAAAACGCAGGATATAAGGTGGGACTGATCGGAACCATTGAGGCGATCATAGGAGAAGAAGTCATTCCTGCAGCAAATACCACCCCGGAATCCTATGTGGTTCAGGAATACTTCCGCAAAATGGTGGACGCAGGCTGTGACTGTGTGGTAATGGAGGTTTCTTCTCAGGGACTTATGCTTCACAGAACCCAGGGCTTTGTGTTTGATTACGGTATTTTTACCAATATAGAGCCTGACCATATCGGACCAAATGAGCACAGGGACTTTGAGCATTATCTTTCCTGTAAATCCATGCTTCTGAAACAGTGCAGGGTTGGAATTGTGAACAGAGATGACGAGCATTTCCGGAAGATCATTCAGGATCATACCTGCGCGCTTGAAACCTATGGATTTTCGCCGGAGGCAGACTTAAGGCAGAGGATGCGCATATGACAGGCGGAAAAGGCAGCCTGGGCATTTCCTATCACGTAAAGGGACTTATGGATTTCCCTGTAGAGATTGATATTCCGGGAAAATTCAGTATTTACAATTCCCTTACGCTATTGCCATCTGCCGTCATTTTAAGGTTTCCGAAGAAAACATCATCCGCGCTCTGAAGGCGGCAAAGGTAAAGGGCAGGATTGAAATGGTAAAGGTATCGGACGATTTTACGCTGATGATCGACTACGCTCATAATGCCATGGCTCTGGAAAGTCTTCTGACAACCCTAAGAGAATATCATCCACACAGACTTGTGTGTCTGTTTGGCTGCGGAGGAAACCGGGCGAAATCGCGCCGCTATGAGATGGGAGAGGTATCCGGACGTCTTGCGGATCTGACAGTCATTACTTCAGATAACCCCAGATTTGAGGATCCTCAGGAGATCATAGACGATATTAAGACCGGAATTGCAAAAACCAGTGGAAAATATGTGGAGATCTGCGACCGTAAGGAAGCAATTGCCTATGCCATCCACCATGGAGAACCGGGAGACATTATTGTACTGGCCGGAAAAGGCCATGAAGATTACCAGGAGATCAAAGGGAAAAAATATCCCATGGATGAGCGCGTTCTGATCGCGGAGATCCTGGAAGAAGACAGAAAATAACTGTCTGGCAGCAAGAAAGAGAGATTGCATGATTTATGCAGATATTATCATAGACATATCCCATGAAAAGCTGGACAGAAGCTTTCAGTATATAGTTCCTGAGGAACTGGAATCAGAGATACGTGTCGGTATGGTTGCCGCAGTTCCCTTTGGAAACTGTCAGCGAAAGGGATATGTGATCGGACTTCCCGGGAACCGAAAATATCACCGGAAAAGCTGAAGCCGGTTGGAAGCTTCTCAGCAGTCAGGAAACAACAGAAGCCAGGCTGGTTTCCCTGGCTGCCTGGATGAGGGAGCGTTATGGCTCCACAATGGCTCAGGCTCTGAAAACCGTGCTTCCTGTAAGAGAAAAGATCCGGGCAAAGGAAAAGCGGATGATCTGTCTGAATGTGGAAAGGAAAGAGGCGGAAAAGCTTGCCCAAACCCTTGAATCCGGCAGGTGTAAGGCCAGAGCAAGACTGGTCAGGGCTTTGCTGGAAGAGGGAAGCCTGGATTATACAGAAGCTGCGGCAAGGCTCAGGATCAATGCTTCTGTTCTGAAGCCTCTGGCAGAAAAAGGAATTGTCCGTATAGAGCAGGATGAAGTATACCGTATGTCTGTGGACGGGGATGTGATTCCGAGAGAAGAGCTGTCCGTTCTGACACCGGTACAGCAGAGAGCCTTCGAAGAAATAAAAAGGGAGTGGGACAGAGCTGCTCCCCGTCCGGTTCTGATCCATGGAATTACAGGAAGCGGAAAAACTCAGGTGTATATGAAGCTGATACAGACGGTGGCGGAAAAAGGACAGCAGGTGATCGTTCTGATTCCGGAGATTGCTCTTACTTATCAGACAGTAAGAAGATTTTACGGATGGTTTGGAGAAAAAGTCTCTGTACTGAATTCCAGGCTTTCGCCCGGAGAGAGGTATGATCAGTTTAAAAGAGCCAGACGCGGGGAAATACAGATTATGGTAGGTCCCCGCTCGGCTCTTTTTACCCCGTTTTCAAATCTTGGACTTATCATCATTGATGAGGAGCATGAGCAGACCTACAAAAGTGAAAGCAGCCCGAGATATCATGCCAGAGAAACGGCAGTCCGGAGAGCTTTGATGGAAGGAGCCAGGGTTGTGCTTGGCTCAGCGACTCCTTCTCTTGAAGCATATACAAAGGCTGTTTCCGGGGAGTATGCGCTGGTAAAAATGACAGACCGGTATGAAAAACGTCCTCTTCCTGAAGTATCAATTGTAGATTTAAGGGAAGAATTAAAAGCAGGGAACCGGTCGATTTTAAGCAGAAAGCTAAAAGCTGCCATTGAGCAGAGGCTCAATGCAGGAGAACAGACCATGCTGTTTTTAAACAGGCGCGGTTATGCGGGATTTGTATCCTGCCGTTCCTGCGGGGAGGTGCTGAAATGTCCTCACTGCGACGTCGCTCTGGCTGAACATAACAATGGAAAAATGATCTGTCATTACTGCGGCTATCAGAGGCCAAAAGCAGAGGTATGTCCCTCCTGCGGTTCGCCGTATATCGGAGGATTTAAGGCGGGAACTCAGCAGATAGAGGCTGTTCTTCATAAATGTTTTCCAAAAGCCGGTATTCTGCGCATGGATTACGATACCACCAGAACAAAAGGAAGCTATGAACAGATTCTTTCTTCCTTTGCAGCCCATGAGGCGGACATTCTGGTGGGAACTCAGATGATCGTCAAGGGACATGATTTTCCGGATGTGACACTGGTAGGTGCCATAGCGGCAGACCTTTCTCTGAAGCTTCTGATTATCAGTGCGCAGAAAGAACCTTTCAGCTTCTCACTCAGGCGGTGGGAAGATCCGGAAGGGGAAAAAAGCCGGGAGAGGCTGTGATACAGACCTATCATCCGGATCATTACAGCATCCAGGCTGCAGCAGAGCAGGACTATGAAAAATTTTATGAAGAGGAAATGAGCTACCGCACTCTTCTGGACTATCCTCCTGCTGCGCACATGCTGTCTGTTCTCGGATCAGGAGAGGATGAAGAGCTTCTGGAAAAAGGAATGGACTTTCTGAGAAGTTTGCGGAGAGAGTCAGTCCGGGGAAAGAGCTTCATATTATCGGACCTGCCTGGGCTTCCGTAGGAAGGTAAACGATGTGTACAGAAAGGTCCTGTATCTGAAGCACAGCCAGGAAAGTGTTCTTCTGGACATAAAAAATAAATTTGAAAAATACATAGAGATCAATTCCGGTTTTCGGAAATTACATATACAGTATGATTACATCTGATGCACAAAGAGAAGTCTTACGGCAGAGATACGACGATACAGAAAACTGCCGGAAGATACTCCGTGCAGGAATGATGATCTGCAAAAGTACACAAGAGAATCACCATAGAAGGGAGAATGAATTATGGCACTTAGAAAAATAAGAACTGAAGGGGATCCGGTATTAACAAAGGTAAGCAGACCTGTAACAGAAATGACGCCCAAGCTCCGCACACTGATTTTTGACATGCTGGATACCATGTATGAGGAAATGGGCGTGGGACTTGCTGCTCCTCAGGTAGGTATTCTGAAGCGCGTGGTTACTATTGACGTAGGAGACGGTCCGATGGTTCTTATTAATCCGGAGATTCTGGAAACCTCCGGAGAGCAGACCGGAGACGAAGGCTGTCTCAGTGTTCCGGGAATGGCGGGACAGGTTACACGTCCCAATTATGTAAAAGTAAAGGCTCTTGATGAAAATATGGAAGAGGTGGTCTATGAGGGAACCGAGCTTCTTGCAAGAGCGTTCTGTCACGAGATCGACCACCTGGATGGAAAAATGTACACAGAGCTTGTGGAGGGAGAACTTCACAGAACGGTTTATGATGATGACGAGGTGTAAAATATGAAAATTGTTTATATGGGAACTCCGGATTTTGCAGTGCCGCCTCTTGCCGCTCTTGTAAAAAACGGATACGAGGTTACGGCAGTTGTAACGCAGCCGGATAAGCCAAAGGGCAGAGGAAAAACTCTTCTTCCCACCCCGGTAAAGGAGGAAGCGCTGAAACACGGGATTCCGGTATATCAGCCGAAAAAAGTCAGAGATCCGGAATTTATGGAAGTTTTAAAAGAACTGAACCCGGATATTATTGTTGTGGCAGCTTTTGGTCAGATCATTCCCAAGGCGATTCTGGAGCTTCCGGAATTTGGATGCATTAATATCCATGCCTCTCTTCTTCCAAAGTACAGAGGCGCCGCGCCTATCCAGCAGGCGGTTATTGACGGGGAAAAGGAATCAGGCGTAACCATTATGCAGATGGGAACAGGACTGGATACCGGAGATATGATATCTCAGACAGCTGTCACTCTGGATGAAAAGGAAACAGGAGGCAGCCTTTTTGACAAGCTGGCAGATCTGGGAGCAGACCTTCTGGTAAAAACCCTTCCTTCTGTTTTTGACAGAACAGCAGTGATGGAAAAACAGCCGGAGGAAAGTCCTACGCCATATGCTTCTATGATCACCAAGCAGATGGGACTTATGGACTTTCGTAAAAGCGCTCAGGAGCTTGAACGTCTTGTCAGGGGCATGAACCCATGGCCGAGCGCTTATACCTTTCTGAATGGGAAAACCTTTAAAATCTGGGAGGCTTCTGTAGTATCTGTGCTGAACGGAGACGGAAAACCTTCAGCAGCACCGGAACTGTGATCGCGGCAGATTCGGACAGAGAAGGGATTCATGTTGCCTGCGGAAAAGACATTCTGGTACTGACAGAGGTCCAGCTGGAGGGAAAGAAACGTATGGACGCAGCGTCTTTCCTCAGAGGATATCAGGTGGAGCCGGGAACAGTGCTGAGAGATCATAAGGAGTGATAAGACATGTACGGATATGGTTTTTATTATGACAGAACATATATACTTCTGATAATAGGAATGCTTCTTTCTGTGGCAGCCTCTGCAAAGCTGAAAAGTACTTTTGCAAAGTACAGAGGTGTCAGAAGCGCTTCCGGGCTTACCGGAGAGCAGGCTGCAAGAAGAATCCTTCAGGCGGCAGGCATTACAGACGTACAGGTGCGCGCTGTGTCGGGAAGTCTTACAGACCATTATGATCCCAGAACAAAAACAGTAAATCTTTCTCAGGATATCTTTGGCCAGTCCTCTCTGGCTGCAGTGGGAGTGGCGGCTCATGAGTGCGGACACGCTATTCAGCATGCCATTCATTATGCGCCTCTGGAGATCCGAAGCGCCATTGTTCCTCTTGCAAACTTTGGAAGTACATTGTCTTGGCCGCTGTTTTTCCTGGGGCTTATTATGAGTATCCGCCCTCTGATCACAGCGGGAATCATTCTGTTTTCTCTGGCAGTTCTGTTTCAGCTTGTGACTCTTCCGGTGGAGATCAATGCCTCTTCACGGGCTCTGCGTATGCTGGAAACTACGGGGATTCTGGGAAGAGAGGAAAATTCAGGAGCGAGAAAGGTTTTGACAGCAGCGGCTCTTACTTATGTAGCGGCGCTGGTATCATCAATTCTTCAGCTTTTGAGGCTGATTATTCTTGCAGGAGGACGTAGAAACGATGACTAACGGCATCAATACAAGAGAAATGATCCTGGAGATCCTTCTTCAGATCGACGAGGAGGGGGAACACAGCCATATTGCCATCCGTAATGCGTTGTCAAAATACCAGTTCCTTCCCAAGCAGGAGCGCGCCTTCGTAACAAGAGTGTGCGAGGGAACTCTGGAATACAGGATTTATATTGACTATATTATTAATTCTTTTTCAAAGATAACAGTAGATAAAATGAAACCGCCTATCCGCGAGATCCTGAGAAGCGCTGTATATCAGCTGAAATTTATGGACAGGGTGCCGGACAGCGCTGTGTGCAACGAGGCAGTAAAGCTTGCACAGAAAAAAGGCTTTTATAATCTGAAGCCTTTTGTAAACGGAGTTCTCCGTACCGTGGCAAGACAGATGGACGAGCTTGAGTATCCTTCCAGAGAAAAGAATCTGGTAAAGTATCTTTCTGTAAAATATTCCATGCCGGAGCCGCTGGTGCTCCGGTGGCTGAATGTGTATGGTGAGGAAACTACAGAAAAAAATGCTGGCGGATTTTCTGGAAGAAAAATCACTGACTGTACGCTGCCGTACATATCTGAATTCTGTGGAGGAAACCTGTGACAGCTTCGGGCGCAGGGAGTGACTGTGGAGGATGCTCCGTATCTTCCCTATGCAAAAAAAATCTCGGATTTTAATCATATTCTTGCTCTGGATGCTTTTATCCAGGGAAAGATCATGGTTCAGGATGTAAGCTCCATGCTTGTTGCGGAAATTGCCAATCCTTCAAAGGGAGATTATGTGATCGACCTCTGTGCGGCGCCGGGAGGAAAAAGTCTTCATATGGGTGATAAGATGGAAGGCTTTGGAACCGTGGATGCCCGGGATGTGAGCCAGTATAAGGTGGATCTCATCGAAGAAAACATACATCGCGCCGGAGCAATCAACGTTCAGGCAAAGGTAAAGGATGCGACTGTATTCGATGTGGATTCGGAATGTCAGGCAGATATTGTACTGGCAGATGTGCCGTGCTCCGGCTATGGAGTCATTGGCAAGAAGCCAGAGATCAAATATCGTTCTACTGCGCAGAAACAGGAAGAGCTGGTAATCCTCCAGCGGAATATCCTAGACAAAGCTGCTGAATATGTCAAGCCCAGAGGCGTGCTTATTTTCAGTACCTGTACCATTGCAAAAGAGGAAAATGAAGAAAATATGATGTGGTTCATGAACAATCATCCTTTTAAGCTGGAAAGCATTGATGAGTATATTCCAGACGAACTGAAATCTGAGACAACTGCTCTGGGATATCTGCAGCTGCTTCCGGGCGTTCATGGAACAGACGGATTTTTTATTGCAAGATTCAGAAGGAAATAGATCAATGACAGATATTAAATCAATGACACTGACAGAACTGAAGGAGCTGATGACAGAGCTGGGGGAAAAGCCTTTCCGGGCAAAACAGATTTACAGCTGGCTTCATGAGCATCTGGCAGCTTCCTGGGAAGAAATGACAAACCTTCCCAAAAGTCTGAAACAGAAACTGGAAGCTTATCCTATCACGGCTCTGGAAACAGTGGACGTACAGATTTCAAAAACTGACGGTACACGGAAGTATCTGTTCCGGCTCAGCGACGGAAATATGATCGAAAGTGTGCTTATGAAATATAAATATGGAAACTCTGTGTGCATTTCCTCACAGGCAGGCTGCAGAATGGGCTGCAGATTCTGCGCATCCACCATCGGAGGGCTTGCCAGAAATCTTCTGCCTTCTGAAATGCTGGATCAGATCTACCGGATACAGGCATCCATAGGGGAAAGAGTTTCCAATGTTGTAGTCATGGGATCCGGAGAACCTCTGGATAATTATGATAATCTTCTGAGATTTATCCATATTCTTACAGAGGAAGGCGGACTTCATCTCAGTCAGAGGAATCTGACTGTGTCCACCTGCGGACTTGTACCGAAAATGTATGAGCTGGCAGAGGAGAAGCTTCAGATGACTCTTGCGGTATCTCTCCATGCTCCAAATGATGAAAAGAGGCAGGAGCTGATGCCGATTGCCCAAAAATACAGTATGGATGAGCTTCTGGAGGCATGCAGGAATTATTTTGATAAAACAGGACGGAGAATTACATTTGAATACAGCCTGGTAGCAGGGGTAAACGACAGCGAGGAAAATGCTAGGGAGCTGGCAGGCCGTCTGAAGGGACTGAACTGCCATGTGAACCTGATTCCTGTGAATCCTGTCAGAGAGCGTTCTTTTGTACGTTCTACACGCCAGGCAGTGGAGAATTTCAAAATAAATCTTGAAAAATGTGGAATTAATGGTACTATTAGAAGGGAAATGGGCAGTGACATAGACGGTGCCTGTGGGCAACTAAGAAAAAGGTATATGGAAAAAACAGAAAGCGAGAAGTGACATGAGGGTATATTCAGCTACAGATGTGGGGCAGAAGCGGAAAATGAACCAGGATTATGTGTTCGTGTCCAAAGACCCGGTAGGAAATCTTCCAATCTGTTTGTCGTTGCTGATGGAATGGGCGGTCATAACGCGGGAGATTTTGCATCTTCCCACGCAGTTCAGATATTAGTGGACGAGATTCGGAAAGACGCGGATTTTAACCCGGTCAAGGTGATCCGTCATGCCATTGAAACTGCCAACGCGGAAATTCTGACCCGCGCGCAGGAAGAGGAAGACCTCAGAGGAATGGGGACTACAATTGTGGTGGCAACAATTGTGGGACATTATGCATATGTGGCAAATGTGGGGGACAGCCGCCTGTATCTGATTCAGGGGCAGATTCACCAGGTTACCAAAGATCACTCTCTGGTGCAGGAAATGGTGAGAATGGGAGAGATCAAGCCGGAAGAGGCAAGAAATCACCCGGACAAAAATATCATTACAAGAGCGCTGGGAGCGGAAAGAACTGTTGATATTGATTTTTTTGATCTTCAGCTGGAGCCGGGAAGCACGATCCTGATGTGTTCCGACGGACTGAGCAACATGGTAGAGGACGCTAAGATTGAAGAAATCATACAGAATGAGACAGACCAGCTGCCGGAAAAAGGAGAAAAACTCTTAAGAGAAGCAAACCAGAACGGCGGTAAGGACAACATTGCAGTGGTTTTAGTAGAACCATTCACAAATGAGGTGGACAAATGTTAAAAGCAGGAATGATCATAGCGGAGCGTTATGAGGTTTTAGGGAAAATAGGCACAGGCGGCATGGCCGATGTGTATAAAGCAAAGGATCATAAGCTGAACCGTTTTGTTGCGGTTAAGGTGCTGAAGCCGGAATTTCGGGAGGACAAAACCTTTATCCGGAAATTCAGAAGCGAGGCTCAGGCAGCAGCCGGACTGACACATCCGAATATTGTTAATGTATTTGACGTAGGCGATGATGAAGGCGTTTATTACATTGTCATGGAACTGATAGAGGGAATCACCCTGAAGGAATATATTGCAAAAAAAGGAAAGCTTTCTATTAAAGAGGCGACCAGTATTGCAATCCAGGTTTCCATGGGACTGGAGGCAGCCCACAATCATGGAATTGTTCACCGTGATGTGAAGCCTCAGAATATTATCATTTCCACAGACGGAAAGGTGAAGGTAACAGATTTTGGCATTGCAGAGCAGCTTCCTCCAATACGATCAGTTCCAATGTTATGGGATCTGTTCATTACAGTTCACCGGAGCAGGTGCGCGGCGGCTACAGTGATGAGAAATCTGATATCTATTCACTTGGCATCACTTTGTACGAGATGGTTACCGGACGCGTTCCCTTTGACGGAGATACTACAGTAGCCATTGCTATCAAGCATCTGCAGGAGGAAATGGTTCCTCCAAGCGTTTACACAGAAAATCTTCCTTACAGTCTGGAGCAGATTATTTTTAAATGCACACAGAAAAGCGTAGGACGTCGTTACGAAAAAATGGAGGATGTGATCGCAGACTGAAGCATTCTCTCATCGATCCTCAGGGAAATTTTGTAAAGCTGAACGACGTAGTGGACACAGATGCCAAGACCGTTGTGATCTCAGACGAGGAGCTGGGCGAGATCAAACACACTCAGAAAAACAGAGCGGCTCAGAGAAAACCTGAAGTAGAGATGCTTGAGGAAGAAGAATACGAGACCGACTATGACGACGGTGATGATGACAGAGAGTATGAGCGCAGACGCGCTGCAGAAAGAAGAAAGAAGAAAAAGAAAAAACGCAGAACTACAAGCAGAGCAGTAACAATTGTCGCACTTCTTGCAGGAGCGGCGGTTCTTGCAGGCGGCGTATTTTTTATTGTGAAAAATACGGGCGTTTTTGACAAGACAGAAGAGCCGGGACAGGTGCAGCAGGCTGATAATAAAGATGAAGGCATGGTTGAGGTCCCGGATCTGGTAGGAAAGACCGAGGAAGAGGCAAAGGCTCTTGTGGAGGCTGTCAACCTTGGCAAGCAGATGGTTGGCGAGGAAGCGTCTGATCAGGAAAAAGGAAGAATCTCTTCCCAGGATATTCCGGCAGGAACAAAGGTTGAGGCATATACAACTCTGAAGTATTATATCAGTAAGGGGCAGGAAGAGCTGACTATTCCGGAGTATGATGAGACAGTAACTGCATATGCTTATCAGAAATCTCTGGAGGATATGGGACTTACGGTAAACGTTCAGAAAGAATACAGTGCGGATACAGATGATACAGATGGAATGGAATGGCCGGATGTGGAACCGGGATATGTGATCGCAGTTTCTCCGGAAGCAGGTTCTGTTGCAAAATCAGGAGACACTGTAACTCTTACTGTCAGCAGAGGACTTGACTGGGGAGAGGGCGCTCTGGTTCCCAGTGTTGTAGGAAAGACAGAGGAAGAGGCCGTAACAGAGTTTGGTAAGTGGCTGGAGATCAATATCACGAAGCAGCAGAGTGCGGATGTACCGGCAGGTCAGGTTATTTCTCAGTCACCGGAAGCAGAAGAAACTGCGGATCCGGATGAGCCGGCCAGTCTTGTGGTAAGCTCCGGAGATCAGCCGCCTGAAGCAGAACCGGCGGCAGACAGTTCTGGAGCACAGACAAGCGCAGACACATCTGCTCAGCAGCAGGCAGCGGCAAACGGAGAAGTATGGAAATGTACACAGAGTCTGAATACGCCTCAGGACTACAAGGGAGGCGCACTGCGTCTGGAACTGATTCAGGAAGTAAACGGAGAATCCGAGGCAACTACAGTTGTAGACGGAGAGACTCTTACCTTCCCTTACAAACTGGATATTACAGGAAGCCCGGGGGTAAGCGAGGGAACTCTTTCTGTATCCGAAATGATCAATGGCGAATATCAGCAGCTTGGAACTTATCCTCTTACTTTTGAGAAAGCAGAGTAATGCATGGAAGGTAAGATCATAAAAGGAATTGCCGGTTTTTATTATGTACATGCGAAAGACGGCAATATTTATGAATGCAGGGCAAGGGGAATCTTCCGAAAGGATAATCAGAAGCCTCTTGTAGGTGACAATGTGGAAATTACTGTGCTGGATCAGGAAAAAGCAGAGGGGAATCTGGTAAAGATCCTCCCTCGCAAAAATTCTCTGATCCGTCCCGCAGTGGCCAATGTGGATCAGGCATTTGTAATTTTTGCCATGGATGATCCAAAACCGAATTTTATGCTTCTTGACAGATTCCTTATTATGATGGAGCAGGCCGGTGTTCCGGCAGTGGTCTGCTTCAACAAAAAAGATCTGGCAGAGGAAAAAGAAATCCGGGAGCTGTATGACACCTATGCCGGCTGCGGATATCAGGTTCTTTTATCCAGTGCTCTTAAGGAAGAAGGGCTTGAGGAAATATATAAAATCCTGAAAGGAAAGACCACAGTTGTGGCAGGCCCCTCGGGAGTAGGAAAATCTTCTCTGACAAATCTTCTTCAGAAGGAGGTTCAGATGGAGACAGGAGAAATCAGCAGGAAGCTGAAGAGGGGCAAACATACTACCCGTCATTCCCAGGTGATTCCTGCAGGAGAAAACACCTATCTTATGGATACGCCGGGATTCTCGTCCCTGTATCTTACAGATATGGAAGAACAGGAACTGAAGGATTATTTTCCTGAGTTCCGAAAATACGATGATCAGTGTCGCTTTCTGGGATGCAGACATATCCATGAGCCGGGCTGCCGTGTAAAGGAAGCCCTTGAGGCAGGAGAGATCAGCCGTCTCAGATATGAGGACTATTTAGCATTATATGAAGAATTAAAAGAGAAAAGGAGATATTGATTACATGGACTATCATTTGTGTCCCTCAATTTTATCAGCAGATTTTAACCGTCTGGGTCAGCAGATACAGACTCTGGAAGAGGAAGGAGTAAAATGGCTTCACATTGATGTTATGGATGGAGATTTTGTTCCAAGCATCTCTTTTGGTATGCCGGTGATCCGTTCTATCCGAAAAGAGTCAAAGATGTTTTTTGACGTACATCTGATGGTATCTGCTCCGGAACGTTACATTCAGGACTTTGTAGACTGTGGAGCAGATTCGATCACCGTACATGCAGAGGCATGTGAAGATCTGGAACGTGCCATTGAGCTGATCCGCGATGCAGGAGTAAAGGTTGGCGTTTCCATCAAGCGGCAACTCCGGTAAATGATATCAGCCATCTGCTTGATGATGTGGATATGGTTCTTGTCATGACAGTACAGCCGGGCTTTGGCGGACAGAAATATCTGAACGAGTGCACAGAAAAGATTGAAGAGCTTCGTGAACTGATTGACAGAGAGCATGCGGATGTTGATATTCAGGTTGACGGCGGAATCAATGATGAAACCATGGAAACAGTTATGAAGGCCGGTGCCAATCTCCTTGTGGCAGGATCTTATGTATTTAACGGAGATCTTGCTTCCAATATAAAACATATTACAAAAAGAATGCAGCATATTAAAGAAGAGATTGAATGAGACATATCATGAAACATGCAGTCATTGTAAGCGGGGGCAATATCAATACAGATTTTGCCCTCGATTTTTTAAAAAAAAAATACAGATGAGAATACGTTGCTGATCGCAGCGGACAGAGGCCTGGAATTTTTTGAAAGAACAGGGCTTGTTCCTGACATTGCGGTAGGAGATTTTGACAGCCTTTCTGAAAGCGGAAAAAAATTTCTGGAAACACTCAGCAATACGGAGATCATCAGCTTCGCCCGGAAAAGGACGATTCGGATACGCAGTCGGCAGCCTGTCTTGCCATGGACAGAGGTATGAAACGAATTATGATCTGGGTGCCACAGGAAACAGAGTGGATCATCTTATGGCAAATTTCGGGCTTCTTGTTCTGGGAAGGGAGAGGGGCTGTGAGATCATCCTTGCGGATCCCTGGAATTATATGAAACTTATTGAAAGCGGAACTGTGCTGAAACGGTCGGAACAGTTCGGAAAATATGTGTCCTTTTTTTCCATTGGAGGAGACGTACCCGGACTTACTCTTAAAGGCTTTAAATATCCTCTGAACCGTCATTATCTGACAGCATCTGACAGCGGCCTTACGGTCAGCAATGAGATTGTGGCAGAGGAGGCTGTGGTAGAGTTTGAAAAAGGAACCTTCTTATGCTGATGACAGGGGATTGAATGTAACAATATAAAATTTTAAAAGTTTTATAAAAAAGTAGTGTTTCTGACAAACTCTTGATATACTATAATTAAGTATAGGTGGAAGGAGGAGGTATTATGCCAACAGTAAATGTGAATGTACAGCCGGCGATCATTAGCTGGGCACTTAGTCAAACTAGCGAAGAAAAGTTGGGTACAAAGCTTATGGAAAATATTAAGCAATGGCTTGATGGCACAAAACGTCCGACTTTTAATCAGATAGAAGATTTCAGTAAAAAATCTCACATTCCGCTAGGATATTTCTTTTTGCAGACACCGCCAGTTGAACAGATTAGTTTATTAGAATATAGAACGCTTGATAGTATAGAACTAACAAATCCAAGTCGGAATTTAATTGACACTATTCGTGAGATGGAAGCAGTTCAGGAATGGATGACTGATTATCGAAAAGAATGGAATTATGATGTAATTAATGTTGTTGGAAGCTTAAAAGATTTCACAGACATAAAGATAATCGCAGATACAATTCGTAACGATTTAGGACTTACTGTTGAATGGTATGGGACATGCGCTGATTCTTCTGAAGCATTCAATAAGGTAAGAAAGCTTTTGGAAGATTGTGGAATTGTTGTGATGATGAATGGTATTGTTGGTAAAAATACCCATCGAGTATTAGATGTAAATGAATTTAGAGCGTTTGCAATGGTAAATGAATGGGCACCGTTGATTTTTATAAATGGTGCAGATTCTGCAGGTGGAAAATTATTTTCCTTGTTTCATGAGACGGTACATCTTTGGATTGGAGAAAACGATTTATATAATGACAGAAGATATTCTATAAATGAAACAAAGCCGATTGAGTTTATTTGCAATGCGGTAGCGGGAGAGTTAATGGTACCGGAAAATGTGTTTCTTCAAAAATGGAATAGTAATACAAATGACGATATACATGAAAGGATTAAGGTACTTGCCAGAATGTTCCGTTGTAGTGGCAGTGTCATTGCTCGTAGAGCTTTAGATAATAAGAAGATTGATAAGAGCGTATATGATCGGGTGATAGCAGATGCTATCGAAGCGTACATTCAAGCAAAAAAAGAGGGAAGTTCCGGTGGTGATTATTACAGAGTTGCTCGTAGCAAATTAGATAGTGTTTTTGTACGTGCATTATGTGAAAGTGTAAATAGTGGTAGAACTTCTTTTACGGAAGCTGACCGATTAACGAATACTACTAGCAAAACATTTTCTGAAGTTGCAAGTGGACTTGGAGGTGTTTTATGGTAAATTCATCAGAAAAATTTTTGATTGATTCAAATACATTGATGACAGCGTCAAGGTCCTTTTATGCTTATGATTTGATTCCTTCATTTTGGGGAATTTTTGAAGAAAAGATAAAAGCAGGTAACATAGTTCTGCTTGATATGGTAAAAGCTGAAATTGATAAGGGGCAGGATGAGTTAAAACAGTGAGTATCTGAAAGAAAAGATGAATTTCAGGTTTGTAATCATGTTGATTCAGAAATAATCCCTAAATATGCAGAAGTAATGCAATATATTCAAGAATGTGGTTTTTACAATGAAAAGGGTTTGAATGATTGGGCTAGAAATGAGGTTGCCGATCCATGGTTGATTGCAGCAGCTGCTGCGAAAGGATATAAATTGATTACCTTTGAACAGTCCGCAGGACCATTAAATGTTAAGAATAAATGTGGACGTGTGAAGATACCGGATGTTGCGAAACACTTTAATGTAGAAGTGCATACTTTATATCATATGATGCGCCAACTCAAGATGAAAATTTAATAAAAAGTGAATTGCACCCAGGTAGTTGAAAATTGCTGCTTGGGTGTATTTTGATATAATCAAATATAAGAGAGATAAGAAATGTGGCGGAATTTTAAACTGAATATTCACAAAGATATTATGGTATGGTAAAATATAAGGCAATGTATTAAGGCTTCCTGAAAAGAAAGCGGTTATTATGCTGAAAAACAGTCAAAAGATTTGTAGGAGGAAATATAAAACATGAAGCTTGGTATCGTCGGCCTTCCTAACGTAGGCAAAAGTACACTTTTTAATTCTTTAACAAAAGCAGGAGCGGAGTCAGCCAACTATCCCTTCTGCACCATTGATCCCAATGTAGGCGTGGTTACAGTTCCGGATGAGAGACTGAAGCTTCTGGGAGATTTTTACCATTCCAAAAAAGTAACCCCGGCTGTGATCGAATTTGTGGATATTGCAGGACTTGTAAAAGGAGCGTCCAAGGGCGAGGGTCTGGGAAATCAGTTTCTGGCAAACATCCGTGAAGTAGACGCTATTGTCCATGTGGTGCGCTGCTTTGAAGATCCTAATGTAATCCATGTAGATGGAAGCATTGATCCTATCCGTGATATTGAGACTATTAATCTGGAGCTTGTATTCTCTGACCTTGAAATTCTGGAAAGAAGAATTGCAAAGGTTACAAAAACAGCTAGAATGGATAAGGAAGCAGCCAAAGAGCTTGACTTTCTTCAGAAAATAAAGGCTCATCTGGAAGACGGAAAACTGGCAATCACTATGGAATTGGAAACAGAAGATGAGGAAGCTGGATGGGAACTTATAATCTTCTGACCTGGAAGCCGGTGATCTATGCGGCAAATGTGGCTGAGGACGAGCTGGCAGACGACGGAGCGTCCAATCCTCATGTAAAGGCAGTGAAGGATTATGCGGTTCAGCAGAACAGCGAAGTTTTTGTGATCTGTGCAGGAATTGAGGAAGAAATTTCCGAGCTGGATGATGATGAGAGAAAAATGTTCCTGGAGGATCTCGGGCTGACAGAGTCCGGTCTTGAAAAGCTGGTTCGCGCAAGCTATCGCCTTCTGGGTCTGATGAGCTTCCTGACCTCAGGAGAGGATGAAACAAGAGCATGGACCATTAAGATCGGAACAAAAGCGCCTCAGGCAGCAGGAAAGATCCACACAGATTTTGAGCGTGGATTTATCAAGGCAGAGGTTGTAAATTATCAGGATCTTCTGGACTGCGGCTCTTATGCAGGAGCCAGAGAAAAAGGCCTGGTTCGTATGGAAGGAAAGGAATATGTGGTTCAGGACGGAGATGTGATCCTGTTCCGTTTCAATGTATAAGCAGGTGCGTGTATGAATACATCAGTACGATTCCCAAATCTGGATATTGATTTTAGCTTTGTGGGAAGATCGGTTTCTGTTTTCGGATTTGAGCTTACTTTTTTCGGGCTTCTGACAGCAGCAGGCATGCTTCTTGGACTTGCCGTAATGATTTTTGTTGCAAAAAAACAAAAAGAGGATCCAAACCTTAGCCTGGAAGCAATGATTCCGGCTTTTGCAGGCGGTGTGTTGGGGGCGCGGCTAATGTACGTGGCTCTGAACCGGGAGATGTTTGCGGGAAAATCAATAATAGAGATTGCGGATATCAGGAATGGCGGAATGTCTATATACGGCGGTGTTTTAGGCGGAATCCTGATTGGAGCAATTTACTGTAAAATCCGGAAAATCTCCTTTGCACAGGTGCAGATACTGCAGTATGGGATTTCTGACAGCGCAGATAATAGCAGTGTGGGGAAACTTTTTTAACCGGGAAGGCTTCGGAGAATATACGGACAGCCTTCTGGCTATGCAGATTCCTGCAGATGCAGTAAATAAGGCTCAGATTTCCCGGCTGATGGCCGGTCATCTGACAGAAGCAGACGGTATTTCCTGGATACAGGTACATCCTCTGTTTCTGTACGAGAGTATCTGGTGCCTGGCGCTTTTTCTGATCCTTCTGCTGTACACAAAACACAGAAAATATCCGGGAGAGATTTTTTTAAGATATCTGGCAGGATACAGTCTTGGACGGGCAGGGATAGAATTTCTTCTGCCGGAGCCCGTGACTGTTCCGGGAACAGAGATTCCGGTGTTCTCGTGTGTTCTGCTTGTTCTGGCTGTTATGTTTGGAATTACGGCTTCTGTTCGCAGAAGTCTGACAAAAAAACGGGAAAGGCACAGAGCCCGCAGGAGAGAGGAAAAAAGAGCTGTTCTGAATTATGATGATATTCAGACTTACGAGGACGTATCTCATGAATTTATGGGAACAGATATCACAGACGAAATTAAAGAGACTGAAGAAAAAGAGGTTCCTGAAGATGCAGAAGCAGATGAAAAATCAGAGCAGGGAGTCTCTGCCGGATCAGGCAGCAGAACTGAAGAAGTTGAATCAGAAAAAACTGAAACGGAAGATACAGAACTGCCGCAGAAAGCTGAACGGGATGATCCGGAACAGGGAAGACCTTCCCAAATGTCTGAGGGAAAGCCGGAAGCTTGACAGGCTGATTGAGAAATTTCAAAGCATATAATAGCAAAAAAGGCTTCTGTGGCAGGCTTGTCAGAGAATCCTTTTCAGAAGAGAAAAAGCTGGAAAAATCCGGCTTTTTTTAATTCAAAAAAATAAAAAACCTGAGATTCCCACTTGTAATTTCAAAGTAAATGGGGTAGAATGAATTTATAAGTGGTAGAAAGTGGTGAATAGTGGTAGTGAATGGAGGGAATATGGCAGACCCATCCGTTTCTGCTGGAAAGTACGAAGGGGAGAATCGTACTTTGCGAGAGTAGGTGAGTTACATGTTCATGGGAGAATACAACCATACAATAGACGCGAAGGGGCGTCTGATCATCCCGGCGAAGTTCAGAGGACTTTTGGGAGAAGAGTTCATTCTGACCAGGGGACTGGATGGTTGCCTTTCAATTTATCCTATGGATGAATGGAAAACCTTTGAAGAAAAACTCAGAGCCTTACCACTTACAAATAAGAATGCAAGAACCTTCTCACGATTCTTTGTTGCAGGTGCCACAATGTGTGAGCTGGACAAGCAGGGGAGAATTCTCGTGCCTCAGACGCTTCGGGAGTTTGCTGGTCTGGAAAAGGACGTGGTCTTAACGGGAAATCTGAACAGGATTGAAGTCTGGAGCAGAGAAAAGTGGAGCGAGAACTGTAATTATGATGATATGGACAGTATTGCAGAGGGTATGCAGGACATGGGTATCATCATTTAAGTATTACGCCGGAAGTAAATCCAACACAGGAGACGTATATGGAATTCAGACACAAATCTGTATTACTGGAAGAAACCATTGAAGGTTTGAATGTAAAGCCTGACGGAATCTACGTGGATGGAACTCTGGGAGGTGCAGGTCATGCCGTAGAGGTGTGCAGCAGACTTTCTGCCAAGGGGAGATTTATTGGAATAGATCAGGACCAGGATGCAATAATTGCTGCGAGTGAAAGGCTGGCTGCCTATGAAGACAGAGTGACAATCATTCGCAGCAATTATTGTTACATGGTAAACGAGCTTAGAAACCTTGGTATTCATCAGGTAGACGGAATATTGCTGGATCTGGGAGTATCTTCCTACCAGCTTGACAATGAGGAGCGCGGATTCACTTACAGGGTAGACGCGCCTCTTGACATGCGTATGGATCAGAGACAGACCCGTACAGCAGCTGATATTATCAATGGTTACGAAGAAAAAGAGTTGTACCGGATCATTCGTGATTACGGTGAAGATAAATTTGCGAAGAATATTGCAAAACATATTGTGGCTGCCAGACAGGAAAAGCCAATACAGACTACGGGAGAACTGACGGAAATTATCCGCCGTGCGATTCCCATGAAGATTCGGGCAGCGGGAGACATCCTGCAAAGAGAACCTTTCAGGCTGTCCGTATCGAGCTGAACAGAGAATTGGATGTACTCAGGGAGTCTTTGGACGGAATGATCGGGATGCTGGGAGATGGAGGAAGGATCTGTATTATTACATTCCATTCTCTTGAAGACAGGATCGTCAAGACTATTTTCCGCAAAATGAAAATCCCTGTACCTGCCTCCGGATTTTCCGGTATGTGTGTGTGGCAGGAAGTCCATGGGAAAAGTGATCACCAGGAAACCGATCTTGCCCGGAGCAGCGGAACTGGAGGATAATTCCCGGTCAAAGAGCGCCAAGCTGCGTATATTTGAACGCAGAGTGGAGCAGCAGGAAGATTTAGTGAATGTTAAGGAAAGTTAGTGATAGAAAATGGACAGGACAAACAGAGCGGTGACAGCCAGAAGAAGCAGAGAAAATGTCAGAAACGCCCGGGGAATGTATGTGGATGGAAATACAGTAAGACGTCTGCAGGAAGTACCTGAAAGAAACATACCGGCTGTACGGGGAACACAGGACAGACGGCAGAGGAAGACTACAAAAGCTTCTTCGGCAAAAACGGCGCGCCGTGCACATGCAGTCAGCAGAGAAACAATGAGAAACCGTCAGAAAGCATGAGCATGGGGCGGGGATTTGTTTTTTTTCTGGCAGTGATCTCTGTGGCAGTTCTGTTCTGCTGTGTGAATTATCTGCAGCTCAGAGCGGATATTACAGGCCGTATCAAAAATGTGGCAGTGCTGGAATCGGAACTCAGTGAACTGAGGGAAGAAAACAATGCCTATGAAGTCAGGTGAATTCCAGCGTGGATCTGAACAGGATCAAAAAAATAGCCATTGGACGGCTGGGAATGAACTATCCCGGAGAGGAACAGAAAAAGACATACAGCATGTCAAATAACAGTTATGTGAGACAGTATCAGGATGTACCTGACAAATAAGAGGTGAGAATTTGGGAAACGACAGGAGGACCAGAAGAAGGAAACCCCGGAAAAAAATAAATCATCAGATGAAAGGAAAGCTGGCAGGACTGTTTGGAGCAGTGCTGCTGGCTTTAGTTTGTTTGTTGGGAAGAATTACCTATATTAATGCAACAAATGGCGACAAATACAAAAAACAGGTTCTGACCCAGGCGCAGCAGAAGTTTGAGAATGATGTGCTTCCTGCAAAAAGGGGAAATATCTATGACAGAAATGGAAATATTCTGGCTACCAGCAACAAGGTTTACAATGTAATCCTTGACTGTAAGACGGTAAATTCAGATCCAGATTATGTGGAGCCTACTATTCGCGCTCTGAAGGAAATACTGGGAATTGACGAAGAAAAAGTCCGTTCTCTTCTTTCAGACAGCCGTACAAGTCAAAGCCAGTATCAGATTCTTCTGAAACAGCTTTCCATGGATAAGAAAAAGGAATTTGAAGCATATACACTGTGGAGGAGGACAGCCCTCTGTCTGATACAGAAAAAAAGAGCGCGGAAACGTCAAAAGGTGTATGGTTTGAGGAGGATTATCTGAGAAGTTATCCCTTTAAGAGTCTGGCCTGTGATACCATTGGCTTTACTCTTGCCAGGGATGTGGCGGATGTGGGAATTGAGAGCTACTACAACAGTACCCTGATGGGCGCTGACGGCAGACAGTACGGATATTTTAACAGTCAGTCTGATGTGGAACAGACGATCATTGAGCCTGTGGACGGAAAAAATATTGTTACCACTCTGGATGTAGGCATACAGCAGATCGTAGAAAAATATGTAAACGGCTTTAAGAAAAAAATGGGAGCCAAGAACATAGGCGTTGTAGTCCAGGATCCCAATACAGGAGAAATTCTTGCCATGGATGCCGGGGACCGCTATGATCTCAATGATCCCAGAGATCTTTCCAGCCTTTATTCTGAGGAAGAGATCAAGGCCATGAATGATGAGGAAACCGTAACTGCACTGAATGCCATGTGGAATAATTTCTGTGTGACAGATGCCTTTGAGCCGGATCTGTTGTAAAGCCTATTGTTATGGCAGGCGCTTTGGAAAAAGGCAGCATAGCAGAGGGAGATAATTTTGTCTGTGATGGTGGACAGGCGTTTGGAGCCAATAACAACACATTTATTAAATGTGCGGTTTATCCGGATTCCCATGGAACAGAGGATCTGATGCATGTGATCGCCAATTCCTGCAATGACGGAATGATGCAGATTGCGGAAAAAATGGGAGCAGAACAGTTTATTAAAGCGCAGAGTCTTTTTAATTTCGGAAGCAGAACCGGAATCGATCTTCCGAATGAGGGATCGGGAATTATCCATACCATGGATACCATGGGAGAGACAGAGCTTGCCTGCTCTGCTTTTGGACAGGGATATACCTGTACCATGCTCCAGGAGATCAATGCCATGAGTTCTGTTATTAACGGAGGCTACTATTATCAGCCTCATCTTGTAAAAGAAATACAGGACAGCAATGGAAGCACTGTAAAAACAGTGGAACCTGTTCTTTTGAAACAGACTATTTCCTCTGAAATTTCCGCAGCTATCCGTTCTTATATGGAAGACAGTGTCATTGAGGGAACCAGTCGCCATTCCAAGGTACAGGGATATAGTTCAGGCGGTAAGACCGGTACAGCGGAAAAATTCCCCCGTGGAAACAAAAAGTATCTGGTTTCCTTTATTACCTTTGCCCCGGTAGAAGAACCGCAGGTGATCGTATATGTGGTTGTTGACGAGCCAAACGCAGAGGAGCAGGCTGACAGTAAATATCCCCAGTACATTGCCCAGGGAATTCTTTCTGAGCTTCTTCCGTATCTGAATGTTGAGCCGGATGAGGCGGAGGAAGGCGTAGTTCCTGAAACAGAGCTCTGGGAAGGCTTTGACGGTGTGCTGGAAGATGTTTCCGGCAGCGATGTGGATGAAGAAGGAAATATGGTAGATGCAGAGGGAAATCTGATTGATATGGAAGGAAACCGGGTAGACGAGCAGGGCTATCTTCTTAATGAAAACGGAGGGAGAAAGCTGAACGAAAACGGAGAGTATATCAAATCAGAAAACTTGGAAAGCTTTTCCGGAGAAACGCTTCCGGCTTCAGAAAGCGGAGAAGCAGTGGGAGATGCAGTTTCCAACCCGCAGCGCCGGCACCGCCGGAAAATCAGGAAGATCCCATTGTGGGAAATGATATGGAAAGTGACGGTCTGACAAACGAAGAAGCCGGACTGGATTAAAAGAAAGATAAAAACATACCCCGCAGAGAGAAATCATATATTTTTGTGATGATCTCTGTGGGGCATTTTTATGAAAAAAACAGAACCTTTCATAAGAAAAAGGTATGGGTTGTTTTTTTGTGCTGCGGAGCAATGATGCTGGGGCTTCTGGGAAGGCTTGTGTGGCTGATGGGCTTCCGGTCTGATTATTATTATGAAAAGGCGGAAGAGCTTCATGAAAGGGAAAGGGATATCAAAGCAGCCAGGGGCGAAATACTGGATGCAAAAGGAAAGGTTCTTGCAGCAAATAAAACCGTGTGCACGGTTTCTGTGATTCACAGCCAGATCAAAGACCCGGAAAAGGTGATTCGTCTTCTGGTGTCGGAGCTTGGTCTGTCAGAAGAAACAGTGAGAAAAAAAGGTGGAAAAAAATTCATCCATAGAACGGATCCGCACCAATGTGGAAAAAGAAACAGGAGATGCCATTCGAAAGGCAGGACTGGACGGGGTAAAGGTGGATGAGGATTATAAAAGATACTATCCCTATGACTCTCTGGCATCCAAAGTCCTTGGCTTTACAGGGGGAGATAATCAGGGGATCATTGGACTGGAAGTAGAATACGAAGAGGTTCTGAAAGGGATTCCGGGAAAGATCCTGACCACTACAGATGCCAGAGGTGTGGAGATCGACGGTCTTGGAGAACGGAGAGCAGAGCCTGTTAAGGGAAATACGCTGAGACTGAGTCTTGATATCAGTATCCAGGAGTTCGTGCAGCAGGCTGCTCTGAAGGTTATGGAAGAGAAGCAGGCCGAAAGGGTGTCCATTCTTCTGATGAATCCCCAAAACGGAGAAATTTATGCCTGTGTCAATGTTCCGGAATTTAATCTGAATGAACCCTTTGTTCTGAATATCGGACAGGATACAGCATCCATGGATCAGAAGAAGATTCAGGATCTTCTGAATCAGATGTGGAGGAATCCTTGTTTGAATGATACCTATGAACCGGGCTCTACATTTAAGATCATTACCATGGCGGCGGGGCTTCAGGAAGGGGTGGTGTCATTAAATGACAGATTCTACTGCCCGGGATATAAGCTGGTGGACGACAGAAGGATCCACTGTGCAAACAGAAGAGGACACGGATCTCAGAATTTTGTGGAGGGAGCCAGAATTCCTGCAACCCTGTATTTATTGAAGTGGGGCTGCGCCTTGGCGTGGAAAATTATTATAAATATTTTAGGCGGTTTGGGCTTATGAAACAGACCGGGATCGATCTTCCGGGAGAGGCAGGAACCATTATGCACAAAATGGAAAACATGGGAAATGTAGAACTGGCTACAGTTTCCTTTGGACAGTCTTTCCAGATCACGCCGGTACAGCTTGCCACTACTGTAAGCTCACTTATCAATGGCGGAAACAGGATCACTCCCCATTTCGGAGTGGCGGTTCAGAGCGCAGACGGAACTCAGGTAAAAGAACTGGAATACCCGGTGGAAACCGGGATCGTTTCTTCTGAGACTTCAGAAACAGTGAGAAAAATCCTGGAAACGGTAGTGTCTGAAGGCTCCGGAAAGAATGCCGCCATTGAAGGCTATTCCATTGGCGGAAAAACAGCCACATCCCAGACTCTTCCCAGAAGTGCAAACCGTTATATTTCTTCTTTTCTGGGATTTGCTCCGGCAGAGGAACCGAAGGTACTGGCTCTTTGTATTATCCATGATCCTCAGGGGATTTATTACGGAGGAACCATTGCGGCTCCTGTAGTGCGCAGCATTTTTGACAATGTGCTTCCGTATCTGGGAATTGAAAAAACAAAGTCAGAAAAATCAGAGGAGGATGAGCGGAGCCTGTCCGGACAAGAGGAGCAGTAAAAAAACGCGTCATTATTAACTGACAGTAACAGTGCCATTACTGAGGGTTGATAATTTCCCGGAAAAGCCTTATACTGGTTATGATATAAAAACAAAAGAATGATAAGAGGTGTGAGGATGAATTATCAAGTTGTAATACCGGTTCTGGTTTCTTTTGCAATCAGCCTGATTCTGGGACCTGTGATTATCCCGTTTCTCAGAAAACTGAAAATGGGCCAGACAGAACGGGTGGAGGGCGTGCAGTCCCATCTGAAAAAAGCAGGAACTCCTACCATGGGAGGCATTATATTTCTGATTGCGGCAGTTGTAACGTCTCTGTTTTATGTAAAGGATTATCCGGCTATCATTCCGATCCTGTTTCTGACACTGGGATTTGGAATCATCGGATTTCTTGACGACTACCTGAAGGTTGTGCTGAAGCGTTCCGACGGTCTTCTTGCATGGCAGAAATTTCTGCTTCAGGTGGTAGTTACTGGTATTTTTGCCTTTTATATCCTTAACTATACAGATATTTCTCTGACCATGAAAATTCCGTTCTGGCCGGAACACTATCTGAATCTTGGTGTGCTGGCAGTTCCTCTTCTGTTTATCGCTGTGATCGGTACGGTAAACGGCGTCAACTTTACAGACGGTCTTGACGGTCTTGCATCCAGCGTGACGCTGATCGTTGCAGTTTTCTTTACTGTGATGTCCATCGGAACAAAAAGCGGGATTGAGCCTGTTACCTGCGCAGTTGTAGGCGGCCTCATGGGCTTCCTTCTTTTTAATGTATACCCTGCCAGAATTTTTATGGGAGATACAGGATCTCTGGCTCTGGGCGGCTTTGTGGCCGGAACAGCCTATGTGCTTCAGATGCCTTTGTTCCTTCTCCTGGTGGGACTGATCTATTTTGTTGAGGTTCTTTCTGTTATGATCCAGGTAACATACTTTAAAGCTACTCACGGAAAACGAATCTTCAAAATGGCCCCTATCCATCATCATTTTGAGCTTTGCGGCTGGTCAGAGACAAGGATCGTGGCAGTGTTCTCAGTGGTAACTGCTGTGATGTGCCTGATCGCATTTCTGGCGCTTTAATTGAAGGAGGAAAACAGTGATGGACTTAAAAGGAAACGGGTTCTGGTATTTGGTTCCGGAAAAGCGGAATCGGAGCAGCAGAGCTTCTGGGACAGGTTGGAGCCTGCCCGGTTCTGTATGACGGAAACCCGGATCTGGACAAAGAAGCAGTATTACATAAGACTGCCAGCATAAAAGAAACGGATATCTGCGCAGGCGGGCTTCCGGAAGAGGTGCAGAAAAGCCTTGATCTGGCAGTGTTAAGCCCGGGGTACCGACGGACCTTCCTCTGGTAAAAAGCTTTTATGAGCAGGGCCTTCCGGTATGGGGAGAGGTTGAACTTGCTTTCCGTACAGGGAAAGGGCGAGTTCTTGCAATTACCGGAACAAACGGAAAAACAACAACAACAGCCCTTCTTGGAAAGATCATGGAGGATGCCGAGGATTCTGTATTTGTAGTTGGAAATATCGGAACTCCTTATACTTCCAAAGCTCTGGAAATGACCGAGGATTCTGTGACAGTGGCTGAGATCTCCAGCTTTCAGCTTGAAACCATTGAAAAGTTCGCTCCTTGTGTCAGCGCGATTCTGAATATAACAGAGGATCATCTGAACCGTCATCATACTATGGAAGAATATATCCGTGTGAAGGAACTGATCGTAAAGAATCAGAAGCCGGAGGATGTGTGTGTTCTGAACTATGAGGATCCGGTTCTTAGAGAATTCGGAAAAAATATTGTGCCGCAGACCGTATATTTTTCCAGTGAAAGAAGACTGGAAAAAGGAATTTTCCTGGAGGACGGACAGATCATTCTGAAAACAGAGGATCAGGAGATTTCTCTTGTAAAAACAGACGATCTGAAGCTGTTGGGCAAACATAACTTTGAAAATGTAATGGCTGCAGCGGCTATGGCTTATTATGCAGGCGTATCTGTTGAAAGTATCCGAAAAAGTATCTGTGAATTTACAGCAGTAGAGCACAGGATCGAGTATGTGACTGAAAAGAACGGAGTTGTCTATTACAATGATTCCAAAGGAACTAATCCGGATGCGGCAATCAAGGGAATCCAGGCAATGAACCGTCCTACCTGGCTGATCGGAGGCGGTTACGACAAAGGCTCCAGCTATGATGAATGGCTGAACAGCTTTGACGGCAAGGTAAGAAGTCTGGTTCTCATCGGACAGACAAAAGAAAAAATCAGAGAGGCTGCAGAGCGGCTGGGTGTTTGTTCCTGCATTCTCTGTGAAGATCTTCAGGAAGCAGTAAAGATCTGCGCAGAAAAGGCTCAGCCGGGTGAGGCGGTTCTTCTTTCTCCTGCCTGCGCAAGCTGGGGACAGTTTGACAATTATGAGCAGCGCGGAGACTGTTTTAAGGAATATGTAAAAAATCTCTGATGGATATGAGGGTAAAAATGACCGGAAGTACGCAAATGTACGAACCGGTCATTTTTTATGAAAAACTTCATATTTATTAATAACGCGGCAGCAGGGAGGCTCTTATGTCACAGCAGCCACAGAGAAAAAAGGGAAGACCCGATGCCCTTCTGTTGATCCTTGTGATTTTTCTTGCAGTATTCGGTCTGGTGTTTCTGTACAGCTCCAGTTCTTACAATGGGAGAGTGAGATTTCATGATTCCTTTTATTATTTCAAAAAACAGCTGTTTGCAACAGCCCTGGGACTGGCAGCCATGTATGTGGTATCGGAAACGGATTATCATTTCTGGGTTTCGCTTGCTCCGGTTGTTTATTTGATGTCTGTTGTTCTGTCTACGGCTGTTCTTCTGGTGGGACAGGAGATCAATGGATCCAAAAGATGGCTGAGCCTGGGACCTCTGTCTTTTCAGCCTTCAGAATTTGCAAAAGTGGCAGTAATTCTTTTTCTTGCATGGCAGATTGACAGAAGCCGCAAAAAACATCCGGCATATGGTTTATGTGCCGTACTATGGCAACACTTCTTCCTATTGTGGGACTGGTGGGTTCCAACAATCTCAGTACGGCTATCATTATTCTGGGAATCGGAGTGATCCTTATTTTTGTGTCAAGTCCGGGATATGTGCAGTTCGTCGGTATGGGAAGTGCGGGAGTTGCATTTATTACAGTGTTTCTTGCTGCAGAAAGCTATCGTGGAACGTCTGGCTATCTGGAGAAATCCGGAAAAATATGAAAAAGGCTTTCAGACCATTCAGGGACTGTACGCCATAGGAAGCGGCGGGCTGTTCGGGCGGGGGCTGGGCAGCAGTCTCCAGAAGCTGGGCTTTGTTCCGGAAGCTCAGAATGACATGATCTTTTCTATTATATGTGAAGAGCTGGGGCTTGTGGGAGCCGGGATTCTGATCATAATATTTGCCCTTCTTTTATGGCGGCTCTGCGTGACAGCCATGCACAGCAGAGATCTTCAGGGAACTCTGATCAGCGCCGGTATTATGGGGCATATGGCAATTCAGGTGATTCTTAATATTTCTGTTGTTACCAACACGATTCCTAATACGGGAATCACCCTTCCTTTTATCAGCTACGGAGGAACCTCCGTGGTATTTCTTCTGGCAGAGATGGGGCTGGCGCTCAGTGTGAGCAGTCACAGAAAAGAAAAAACAGCATAGGATAAAAGGAAGAGGGCTTTTGGGGAGTGACGGTTTGGATAAAATTCGCATTACAGGAGGAAAGCCGCTTCAGGGTACCATATCCATACAGGGCTCCAAAATTCTGCGCTGCCCATGATGGCAGCTTCTTTGCTTCACAGAGGAGTCAGCGTGCTGAAGGGATGTCCTGCCATAGCTGATGTGTATTGTATGGAGGACATTCTCAGATCCCTGGGTGCTCTTACCTGGTGGGAAAAAAATACCCTTTATCTTGACTGCAGCAGAGCGGACGGAACAGAAGTTTCCGGAGACAGTACCGGAAAAATGCGATCATCGGTAATTCTTCTGGGTGCGCTTCTGGCAAGGAACAAAAAAGGCTCCATGGGATATCCCGGAGGCTGCGTAATAGGAAAACGTCCGGTTGATCAGCATTTGTATGTGCTGCGCTGTCTGGGAGCCTGGGTGGAAGAAAAAGAAAACAGTCTGGAAGCTGAGGCCGGATGTCTGAAAGGGGCAGAGATTGTTTTTGGAAAAATCAGCGTAGGCGCTACAGAGCAGGGGGTTCTGGCCGCTGTCCTGGCAGAGGGGCATACGGTTCTCAGAAACTGTGCCAGAGAGCCGGAAATCGTGTGGCTGTGCAGATATCTTCGCAGCATGGGAGCTGAAATTCAGGGAGAAGGAACTCACTGTATCAGAATCACAGGCGTAAAAGAATTAAAAGCCGGAAATATGCAGATTCCTCCTGACCGTATTGTGGCGGGAACATATTTATGTGCTGCAGCGGCAACAAGAGGAAGATCACGATCTCCAATCCGCCAGAGGGAGAGCTGGATGCATTTCTTGAAGTGTATGGGAAAATGGGTGGACAATATAACCGCAGGAGTGGTAAACTAATAGCTGACGGAAGCGGAACGGCATTTCCGGTACCGTTTCTGGAAACGGATACGTATCCGGGTTTTCCCACAGATCTTCAGTCTCCTCTCATGGCAGTACTGACAACCATTCCGGGGAAAAGCCGCATACGGGAAAATATCTTTGAAAACCGGTTCAGGATTGCAGAGGAACTGAATAAAATGGGCGCCTCTGTTGCTGTTTCCGGCAGAGAGGCCAGTATACAGGGAGGAACCTGTCTCAGGGGATGTACAGTGAGAGCCAGAGAACTGCGAGGGGGAGCGGCGTTGCTTGTGGCAGCTCTTGCGGCGCAGGGGGAGACTGTCATCGAAGGATGTTCCTTTATTTACCGGGGATATGAGCATATATGTGAGGATCTGGCGTCTTTGGGCGCGCAGATAGAAGAGGATACAGGAACTGCATTTTTATGAGAACATCAAAATACAGAAAAAAACTGAACATATCGGATAAGCAGAAAAAAATAGTACTTGGGGGAATAGGAGCCTGTCTTCTGGCAGGTGTGCTTTTTTTCTTTCTTTATTTTAAGGTAGAAAATGTGGAGATTATGGGAAGCGGTCATTATACGGAAAAAGAGATAAAGGCCATGGTCCTTCGGGGACCAATGGCAGAAAACTCTGTTCTTGCCCCCATCCTTTATACCACAGACGACACAGGGGATATTCCCTTTGTGGAAGGCTTTAAGGTGACACGGTCAAACAGAAACACCATCGTGGTCAGTGTAAAGGAAAAGAAGGCTGTGGGCTGTATTCCCTATCTGGACAGCTATATTTATTTTGACCGGAACGGCATGTTTATTGAAAGCGAAAAAACACAGGATAAAAAAGTTCCTTTTTTTGACGGGATAGCTGTGAAACGGGTAGTAAAAGGAGAGAAGCTACCCATAAAAGAAACCGTTCTGAATACCGCGGTTGCTCTTTCTACTATCTTTGCCAAAAATGACAGTCTGCCGGATCATATTCAATTTGACGAAAGCTACGAGATCAGTCTTCTTTACGGAGATATTACAGTCAGTCTGGGCAAAGATGTGAACCTTGAAGATAAAATGACCAGGGTGATCGCGATTCTTCCCCAGCTTGCAGGTCAGAAAGGCATCCTGCATGCGGAAAATGTAACGGATTCTGTAAAGACCATTACCTTTGAGGCGGAAATAGAGGAAGTGACAGCAGAAAACTGGACCGGCGGATACGATGAAAACGGTGAATATACCGGAGAGGGCGAGTATGATGAAAGCGGAAAATATGTGGGAGCGAAGCCTATGACAGCTCTTGACTATGCTCTTGAAAAATGGGTTGGCGGCTATGATGAGGAAGGCGATTACACCGGAGAGGGCGAGTATGATGCCAACTGGAATTATGTAGGTCCTGCTCCTACACAGGAAACCATTGACGCAATGGGAGACTGGACAGGAGGATATAATGAAGAGGGCGGATTCACCGGAACCGGAGAGTACGACAGAGAGGGAAATTATGTAGGCCCAATGCCGGAAAATACGGAAGAAGCTGACGGAAACAGTGAGGACGGAAGCTCTGAAGACAGCTCTTACGGGTCAGAAGGAGAGTATTCTGGTTCGGGATATGAGGACGGTTACAGCGAGGAATCCAGTGAGTATTCGGATGGTTCAGAGGAAACAGGAGCCTATGATGAAAGCGGGGAAGACGCTTATTACGGCGATGGATATTAAGCTGGAAATGACGAAAATACATGAAAAAAGTATAAAAAAACAAAAATAGTAGTTGATTAATTTTAGAAAAAAATATATGATATACTATATGCAGGTAGATTACGATAAATATCGGGGAAATAAAAGGAGGAAGTACATTGTTAGAGATTATGTCAAATGAAGCTGAGTCCTCTGCCAAGATTATAGTCATTGGTGTGGGCGGAGCTGGAAATAATGCTGTAAACAGAATGGTGGAAGAGACCATCGGAGGAGTTGAGTTTGTAGGTGTCAACACTGACAAACAGGCCTTAACCCTCTGTAAAGCTCCAACAGTACTTCAGATTGGTGAAAAGATAACGAAAGGTCTTGGTGCTGGAGCACAGCCGGAAGTTGGTCAGAAGGCCGCTGAGGAAAGTATAGAAGAAGTAAAACAGTTAATAGAAGGCGCTGATATGGTATTTGTTACCTGTGGTATGGGCGGCGGCACCGGAACAGGTGCGGCACCGGTAATCGCAGCAGCAGCAAAGGAAATGGGAATCCTTACTGTTGGTGTGGTAACAAAACCTTTCCGTTTTGAAGCAAAGACACGTATGAACAATGCTCTTGCAGGAATCGAGAATCTGAAAAAGGCAGTGGATACACTGATCGTTATTCCGAATGACAAGCTTCTCGAGATCGTTGACCGCCGGACAACCATGCCGGAGGCACTCCGCAAGGCTGACGAAGTTCTTCAGCAGGCGGTTCAGGGAATCACCGATTTGATCAATCTGCCGGCACTGATCAACCTTGACTTTGCAGATGTTCAGACTGTTATGACAGACAAGGGCATCGCTCATATCGGTATTGGAGAGGCAAGAGGAGACGACAAGGCTATGGAAGCTGTTCAGCAGGCAGTATCCTCCCCGCTTCTTGAGACGACCATTAAAGGCGCAACTCATGTAATCATTAATATTTCAGGTGATATTTCTCTTATGGATGCAAATGATGCGGCAAGCTATGTACAGGAGCTGACAGGAGAGGAAGCAAATATCATCTTTGGTGCGATGTATGATGATTCTGTTGCTGATTATGCAAGAATCACAGTTATCGCTACAGGGCTTACCGATGCAGCTCCGAAAGCAGGTTCTTCCTTTGGCGGAAGAAGCAATGCATCTTCACCGTTTTCTGTAAGAAAACCGGCTGCACAGACAGGAGCGGCAAAGCAGGCTGGCGGTATCAATATGCCGAGCTTTTCTCTTCCGAACATGAATTCATCTTATGGTACAAAGATGCCTACAAGTACAGTTCAGAAAAAGGATATCCAGATTCCGGATTTCCTGAAAAACAGATAAAACTGAAACCAATGCAAAAAGGACATTGCCTGCGGGCAATGTCCTTTTTTAAACAGCTTTATACTGACATATGAAACAGCATATACAGACCGGACTGTATATGTTTGCTTCCGGCAAAAGGTGTCAGCATTTACATGCAAAAGTTTTGCACTTTGTTTCTTTGCTTGTGCTGGCATTCTGACCGTTGATGTCAATGGCAGAGGCCGTACATTTACAGTGCTCGTTGTAAGTGCACTCATGAGCTTTGCAGTCAATACGGATTTTTTCGCAGCCGCAGGATTCTTTTTCACTGTTTGTTACTGAGGCGCTGTTCCGGTCACGGAACTTCCGCAGCTGGTTTCATCAGAAACCCGGGCATCATGCCCCATTACTTCGATCTCTCCGCGGGAGCACAGCTGATCTTTGTTATAAATACAGGTTACTGCACTGCAGTTGAGTATTGTCATGGTTGTGTCCTCCTTAAATAAATCATTGCCTTATGTAATATTTCCGTATTTTCGGATTTTATTCTGCAGATTAACAGGGTAAAGATTATCACAGCAAAATTATCACAGAAAAAATGTAGTATACAGTAAAAAAGAGGGCAGTGGTTGTGGTCAAAAAATTTTAAATTTATTGAAATAACGCAATATTTTTATTGTGTATCATTACAGAATATGTTATATTAGTTACATACAGGGAGCAATCGCCCACAAAGGGGTGAGCTCGCAAAAATAAGTGTAAAATGCCGCTTTTCAGCGAACAAGATCTGTAAGCGACATTTCTGTAAGCAAGTTATCAGTGAAAGGATAAATATTTTTAAGACAGCCTTTTAAAATGTTTATCGCCACCATCTCCATCCTATGTAAGATTGAGGTCATTACTCTTTAATACAATTGCTCCCGTATAAAATAAAAACTGCAGTACCGATAACGGCAGGTTGTCGTAACGGAATAAACACGGAGAACTGATGATGACAGGGTTTCTGTCGGAAAGAGTTCTTTTTTTATTTATCAGGAAAGCAGGACAATTTATACCACCCGTCCCGGCAGACAAAAACGTTCCGTTTTGCTGTTTGCCGGAAAAGCAGTAATTCTGTACGGATCTTCACAGGAAATAAAATACGGAATTCCGGCAGAACAGGAAAAGGTACCGGACAGGAGACTGTCATTGAAAATGGTTTAAAAAAACACATAAAAGTTCTTGACTTTACATGAAAGTCATGATATCCTGTTACAGTACGTGAAGAAAACAAAGCAGAGTTCACTCTCACCTTAGCGCACAGGATGCGTCTCGGGTTTATATGTCTCAGCATTTGTAAGAAGGGATGTTCCTTTCAGATAAATGCACAGCGCAGAAGCTGTCTGTGGATATCAGAGAGCTGTACTGTGGGAATATGAGCAGAGTGTGGATTCGTCCATGCTTTTTTTGTTTCACAGAAACGTGCAAAAGTCAGGTATATCATTTACAGGTATGGAGGTGTACAACAATTAGCAATTTAATGATTAACGAACAAATCAGAGACAAAGAAGTACGTCTGATCGGAGCAGACGGAGCCCAGCTTGGTATCATGTCTGCAAAAGAGGCCATGTTTAAGGCGCAGGAGGCAGGACTTGACCTTGTAAAGATCGCACCGCAGGCAAAGCCGCCGGTATGTAAGATCATTGATTACGGAAAATACCGTTACGAACTTTCCCGTAAGGAAAAAGAAGCCAAAAAGAAACAGAAAACGATTGACATTAAAGAGGTACGTCTCTCTCCTAATATTGATACGAATGACTTAAAGACAAAGGTAAACGCTGCAAGGAAATTCCTTACAAAAGGTGACCGCGTAAAAGTCACTCTGCGTTTCCGTGGAAGAGAAATGGCTCATATGGCAAGCAGCAGACATGTGCTGGATGATTTTGCGGAGCTTCTGAAAGACATCGCTGTAGTGGAAAAAGCTCCCAAGATCGAGGGAAGAAGCATGACAATGTTTCTCAGCGAAAAACGTTAAGCAATTACTGTTTCCGTGTCCGGTTACGGACACAGCAGTAATGTGAAATATAAAACAGAACCACGAATCAAGGAGGAAATAAAAATGCCTAAGATTAAAACATGTAGAGCAGCAGCAAAACGCTTCAAAAAAACTGGTACCGGAAAGATCATGAGAAACAAAGCTTATAAGAGCCATATCTTAACAAAGAAATCTCAGAAAAGAAAGAGAAATCTCAGAAAGGCCACTGTTGTTGATTCCACAAACCTGAAGAATATCAAGAAAGCACTGCCTTATTTATAAGAAGTAAGAAGAGAAGACGAACAGGAGGAAATTAAGAAATGGCAAGAATTAAAGGCGGATTAAACGCAAAGAAAAAACATAATCGTACATTAAAGCTGGCAAAGGGTTACAGAGGAGCCCGTTCCAAACAGTATAGAATTGCAAAACAGTCTGTAATGAGAGCTCTTGCAAGCTCCTACGCAGGAAGAAAGCAGAAAAAACGTCAGTTCAGACAGCTCTGGATCGCACGTATCAACGCTGCTGCAAGAATGAACGGACTTTCCTACAGCAAGATGATGCACGGCCTGAAAGTCGCAAACATCGACATCAACAGAAACGATGCTGCTGAGCTTGCAGTAAATGATGCAGAAGGATTCAAAGCACTTGCAGAGATTGACTAA